>Ga0172367_10000448_pt1 | contig 63687 bp, 56 predicted proteins | sample Lak10m_FD_114542 | JGI IMG/M metagenome (GOLD analysis project Ga0172367, IMG submission 114542) | Freshwater microbial communities from Kabuno Bay, South-Kivu, Congo - kab_022012_10m | ecosystem: Environmental > Aquatic > Freshwater > Lake | place: Democratic Republic of the Congo: South-Kivu... | reverse complement strand
TAACTGAACTATTATTATTATTTTTCTGTTTGAACTATATGATTGGATATAGATTTACAAAATATAATCCCTCACTAGAGAATAAGGAATCTTCTTTTGACAACTTGCTAAAAGTGTTTCTACAGTTGTTGACAATTTCTTCAGGTGACGTGAATGAAGCAATCAGTTGGATGAATGAACTTGACCGAAAATATAATCTAACTGATGATAATTACGGAATGGGTGATTTTATTGATGACTTGAAGAAGAACAATTTTATTGAGCAGGATGAATCTGGTATAAATTTCATACCTACTTCAAAATCAGAACGTACTATCAGGAAACAAGCACTTGAAGAAATTTTTGGGAAATTAAAACAATCAATGAAGGGAAATCATAAAACATTTATTCCCGGACAAGGAGACGAACAAACTTCTGAAAAAAGACAGTATCTATTTGGTGATTTGATGGAACAGATTGATATGACAGATTCTATCAGGAATGCCCAAATTAATCATGGTATTGATGAATTTAATTTGACCGAAGATGATCTTGAAGTTGAGGAGCGGGATTATAAAACCATTACTTCAACAGTTCTGATGATTGATATTTCTCACTCAATGATTTTATATGGTGAAGATAGAATAACTCCTGCAAAAAAAGTAGCTATGGCTCTATCTGAATTAATAATAACTAAATATCCTAAAGATACATTAGATATAATAGTATTTGGTAATGATGCATGGTCTATAACAATTAAAGATCTGCCTTATTTAGAGGTGGGTCCATATCATACAAATACCGTTGCAGGATTAGAACTTGCAGGTGATATTTTAAGACGACGTAAAACGAATAGTAAACAAATATTTATGATAACCGATGGTAAACCGACTTGTCTTAAAGAAGGTGCAAAATATTATAAAAACAGTTTTGGTTTGGATCGAAAAATACTTAATAAAACATTAGATCAGGCAGCAAAATTTAGGCGAATGGGAATTACAATTACAACTTTTATGATTGCTCGTGATCCGTATTTGCAGCAGTTTGTAAGAGAATTTACTAAAACAAATAACGGAAGAGCATTTTACAGCAGCCTATCAGGCTTGGGTGATTTTGTATTTGAAGACTATATTAGAAACAGAAAGAAAAGAGTAAGGTAAAATAATTATGTTGGATATTTCAAAAATAAAAACTCTCGGTGATCTTAAGACAACAAACTATAAGTCAAGATCAATAAAAGACGAATTACGTGATAATATGATTTTAGCATTAAAAAATCATACGGATCCTTTTGCAGGAATTTTTGGATATGATGAGACAGTTTTACCGGAACTTCAGACTTCTTTATTATCAAGACATAATATTTTACTATTGGGATTAAGAGGCCAGGCAAAAACCAGAATCGCAAGACTGCTTGTAAATCTGCTTGATGAATACATACCAGCCATTGAAGAAAGTGATTTGAATGAAGATCCATTTGAGCCGATTACAAATGAAACTAAGCGAAGATTAAAAGAACAAGGCGATGAAACTAGGATAAAATGGATACATCGGTCAGAAAGATATACTGAAAAACTAGCTACACCTGATGTTACCGTATCAGATCTTATAGGCGATGTTGATCCAATTAAAGCAGCAACTCTTAAACTCCCCTATTCTGATGAAAGAGTAATTCACTTCGGATTAATTCCCAGATCGCACAGATCAATTTTTGTGATAAATGAATTACCTGATTTGCAGGCTCGCATCCAGGTTTCTTTATTTAATATTCTACAGGAAAATGATATTCAGATTCGTGGATTTAAAATCAGATTACCTTTGGATATTCAATTTATTTTTACGGCTAATCCTGAAGATTACACAAACAGAGGTACGATTGTAACTCCACTAAAAGATAGAATTGACAGCCAAATAATTACTCACTATCCAAAGTCAATTTCAGTTTCTCAAAGGATTACTGAGCAGGAGGCTGATATTTCTGAACAACAAAATTCTTCGGTTGTAGTTTTTCCTCTTGTTAAAGAGATAATCGAGCAGATTGCAGTTGAAGCAAGATCAAGCGAGTATGTGGATGAAAAAAGTGGTGTCTCAGCCAGACTAACAATATCAGCGTATGAAAATATCATCAGCTATGCTGAGAGACGAAAAATAATTAATGCTGAACCTAAAGCTTACTGTAGAGTTAGTGATATAGTTGGTGTGATTCCTGCAATTACAGGTAAAGTTGAATTAGTTTTTGAAGGCGAGCAAGAAGGACCGGTAAAGATTGCAAATATTTTAATCGGGAAAGCAATTAAGAGTGTTTTTGAAAAAAATTTTCCGAGTCCCGAATTACTTAAAAAAAAGAAAGAGCAAAACCCCTATACATTAATCACATCATGGTTTTCGAAGAATAATATTGTTGATTTATTATCAAACGTATCCAATGAGGATTATAAAAAAATTCTAACTGGCATTCCTGGACTGCAAAAAATTGTTGAACAATATCAACCTGATGCAGACGAAAACCTGTCATTACTATATATGGAATTTATTCTACACGGCTTATCCGAATACTCACAGTTAAGCAAATTAAGATTAGAAACAGGGTTTCAGTTTAAGGATATGTTAAGCAGTATGTTTACGATGAATGAAGTTGAAGAATCCGATCCTGAAGATGATCCTGACTATATTAGATAGTCATAAAAAAAGCCGGACTTGTTTAACAAATCCGGCTTTATAATTTTGAGTGATTCTTATTTCATTAAAATCATTTTTCTAACTTGGTTAAATTGATTACCGTTAACACCATTAGCATTTAATTCATAGAAATAAATTCCACTGCTGACTTTATTTCCGGATCTATCGTCAGAATTCCACAAGACGGTATGAATACCAGAGTTCATATCAGTATTTACTAATTCACGAACTACTTCTCCCAATAGATTATATATCGTAATCCTGACACTTGAATTAATCGGTAGTGAGAATTTAATCTGAGTACTGGGATTGAAAGGGTTAGGATAGTTTTGGTCTAATACAAAAATTGAAGGATTGACAACATCAGTTTCTTTAATTGATGTAATACTTGCCAAACTATATCCTAATGCCTTAAGATCCGCAACTCCGACTGATCCAATCATTGTACCAACAGCGGTAAGTGTATCGATACTGAATAAATCGCTTATCGTAGTTCCGGTTCCTTTGATACCAAATAAATTACCGGATTCATCAAAAGTTATAGCTGTCGTATTTATTGCAAATCCAGTTTGCCCAACTCTTGTTGTATCACCGGTAAGCATATCTATTTTAATAATTCTATCCTTGGGTGTGCCGGTAGGATTTCTTACCGAACCCCACAATTCATTATTCAAAGGATTAAATGCAATGGCAACACGAGATGTTTGCATCGTTGATACGAAGGATGAACTACCTGATAGTGAATCTATCTGATATAACTGATTAGCAGTTGTTGTAGCAAATAAATTACCAGAATTATCGAAAGCAATTGAGAGTATATTAGGTAGATCAACATCCTTATAATAATATCCATCACCGAGTTGCCCATTTACACGATAAAGTGTAGAGCCAAGCGAACCTGTTCTGACACCAAATATCTGATTTGTAAATGGATGAATAGCCATAGAAACGAAATCTGCGTAATTTGAGTTACCTAAATTTATACCTGTTCCTGTTAATTTATCAACATAAACTGTTTGACTATTATTTTGTGCTCCTGAAAGTGCATACAAATTATTATTCACTGCAGAGAACATCTCATATCCAAAACCATTCAATTCAATTCCGGTTAGATCAGCAGAATTGCTGCTGATACCATAATTAATTGTCTGAGCGCCGAAAGTAGAGGGATTAAAACTAAAACTAACCACAACAGTCTCAAACGTGTTCACGGTTAAAGGGAATGTATGTGAGGATACTCTGGAAAAATCACCTTGAGACTCAGCAATAGAATTAATAATTAATGGATCAGTACCGTAATTTGAAATGATAACATCCAAAGTATCACTATTAAACCCTATTTCATTTGTGCTAAAATCAAGTGATTCATCGCTTTTAAATACATATATACCAGTGAAGGGTTCTAATCGAACCTGCCCAACAACACAAGCATAATTATTTCCTATTGAAGCATATTCAGTGAACATCCAGAAGCTGTACTCATCTGCAGGGTCTAAAAACGCACCCATATAATCTCCCCATCTGTTCCTGGTTCCGCTAAAGGTTTTTACATAATTGCCTAACCCCGGCTGCAATTCAAAAGCACCACTTAAACCAGGAGGATCAGTTGCCCTCCTAGATGCATAATATGCACCCATATATTCAGTATTAGCAGATCTAGAAAAATTGATAACCACATTTCCGTCTCGATCAACAGCAATAGCTGGATATATATAATAGTATCCATTTGCCCCAAGCTCAGCGCTTTCAACTACTGTATTATTACTAACATCTATCTTAAAGTATTTTACACTTGAATTTGTTGGATAAAGTGAATTACGTATAGAATGTGTGGCAAATAAATAACCATCTCTAAAAATTGGAGCATTTCTAATGGCACTACCGCCTGATTCAATTAATGGTGTACCACCGCCAAGTTGATTTGCGAGTGGAGTTCCACCATAAAATGGAACACCTATATTAACACCTGTTAAAACAGGAGCAGTTGTTGGATTTACTAATTTATATAAAGAATATGAAGTTCCACCATTTCGATTTGCATATAAGAAATAATGTCCACCTGCAGGTGAATATTGAAAAGATGGACGCAAGTTAAATACACCACTTGTAATATTGGGGATACTAATATTCCATATTTCCTTCCATGTTAACGGTCCAGCATTACTAGCATATAATTCCGCTTTGGATATGATTCGAACTTTTACGTATTGTCCAACCCCACCGAAGGTAAAGTTGTTTGTGGCAATGTAAATTGCTTCTTCATCAAATCCGATTTGTGGAAAATCTCCCCAGAGATTATTTGGCAGTCTGTAAGTGTACCATACTCCAAACGGATCTTCATCATCTGAATATGCAAGTAAATCACCAGCCTGTAAAGCGATATCATCTATTTGCATAAACACCATTACCCATCTACCAGTATAATGATCATAAATAATTTGCGGATCCCCGGATTGGCTTGGATAGATAGCTGACCAAAACTGAGTAGAGTTAATTAATTTTAGTAATGTACCCTGCTTATCGTAAATTCTAATTCCATTTCCATCGTTTGTTAGAACCATAACATGATTCGGTCCAACTGCCATTGTAGGATCAGGAGGGATAGAATTATTACTTTGTTGTACATCCCATTCTTCTAATAAGAATGTGTTATCGCCTATTCCGCTCGGATTATTTGGCAGATTTGGATCTTCTATATAAGTAGTCTGCAATATGTTTGAACCATCATTCTCAATAATTAACGGTGCTGTATCAGGATAAATTAAATTTTTATCATTAATTGTTCCTTCATTACCAAAGACCGGCGAATCAGTTAATAGATCAATATTAATAACTGCTCCAGAATCAACACTTAAAGTAACCGGACCCTGATAAGTAACCTGCGAAAGTAAGTTTTGAGCGAACAGCACAGTAACCGCCAAGATCATTGTATAAGTTCTTCTTAGCATTATTTCCTCATAGTTTAATTAAATAAATAATTTAAATACTTTTTAAAAGTTTAGCATACAGTTAAGAATTGTAGAAGTAATTTTCAAGAGAAATATTGATACTGCTTACTAATTTATAATCAAATTAAATTTACTTCTTCTTAGCAAACTCTTCCAACAAATATTTTGCAACTGCATCTGCTTCCTGTGGTTTTAATCCAGGATTTGGCATAGGAGGATATGCTGGATCTACTTTAATGGGATTCCTTATAAATGCAACTAATTGCGCTTCTTTACCAACATACTTTGGGAGAACTTCAAAATGAGGCGGACCAACAAGTTTCTGATCGAATTTATGACAGCTTGCACATCTTACATCATATATTTCTTTTCCGCTTAAAACAGCTACTGTTCCCTCACCTTTTAGTTCAGCAAGTATTTTGTCATACTCAGTACTTAAAACTAAAGAGTGCTTTTCGGTTGCATTTGTCATAGCCTTTTGATCTTTAATGATAAAAGCTATCCAAGCAAAGATCAGGATAAAGAAAATAATTGAACCAAATCTGTAATCATTTTTGAATTGTATCATATAGAAAAGATGATATGCCAGAAATATTAACATCACACTTAGGACTGTATAAATAAATATTGAACCTGATAAAGTTGAATCTGAAAATGAAAACAAATTAATTGCAATTAAAATCGGTAATGGTATTGAGGCTTTTAATCCTGCTTTTGATGCTGTGTCTTTTAAAAACTTTGTATATAAAGGGTCTTCAACTTTTTTTGATTCATTCCAGTAAAGATGGATGAAAAGAATCGCTCCGTTTGTAAGTGTAAAAGCAAATGCAATAAATATTAATAAATTTAATAAAACTTTAGGAGCTGCTAATGCTGTAAAAAATCCAGGGAAATTCCAAGTTGTAAATGTAGTTGCTGATGTTATGGCAGCAACGTAAAACCAAATTCCAATAAACAGAAATACTAATCCGGACTTTCCGTATTTAAGACTTAAAAGAGATGATTTAGCTTTTATTTTTTGATAATCTACTTCTGCATCCTTATCTGCAATTGAATCTGAATTAACAGATTCAAATACATTGCTCAACACCATGGAATAGCGATAAGTATATATCATAAATAACGAAACAATAATCATCAATAATGACATTGCCAGAAAGCTTACTGTTTGGATTTCTGCGGTATGTAATAGTTGGGCAAAGATTAATATAGCTGCTATAAGCGGTACGATTCCAAATATAACACCCACACCATTATTAACAGTTACATATTCAATTACATCTTTTGAAAACTTCTTATAATAAAGTGTTTTAGTTTTTCTAAATTTTTTACCATAGTGTATTGAAGCAAAAGTTCCGCCAAAAATAATGCTGATGAATGGTACAAAGAGTGCCAGCAGAAGTATCAGCATATAATGCAGCAGTTCAATGTGCTCCGCTGATTGAGGTAAAACTAAATTATCTAAAAAATCCATATCAGTTCACTTTGTTTTGATTATGAAACAAAAAGTTTATCTATTGATACAATAAGCACAACAAATAATGCAAAGTAATTAATGCTTCTGAAAGCAAATCTAAATGCAGCAGTTTCCTGCGTTTGCTGTAATAAATTTATTGACTTAAATGCTAACAATAATGCTGCTATTAAAAGACTGTAATTAATAAATCCATTATGTGAAATTTGAAAAAGTGGGATTAACAATCCGGTTACTCCTGTTGCTATAATCCAGATAAATGTTATTCTTCCCAGTTGCTGCTGATTGAATATCTGTGTTAAAGTTGGGAATCCCGCTTTCTGATAATCTTTATCTAAAATCATTAGGAGCAGCCAGAAATGCGGTATTTGCCAAATGAAAAAGAAAAATGATATCAATATTATCTGAGGATCGAAAAGATATCCCCCACCGGCAACCCATCCTACAATTGGAGGAATTGCGCCGACAAGAGAACCGGGTATAATTGCAAGCGGTGAAACTTTTTTAAGCGGAGTATAAACACCATTGTACCATATAAGATTTAATAAACCAAAAGATAATGCTAAAATTCCGCTCCCGATAAAGAGTAAAATTGATCCAATAATTACAAGCGTTAATGATATTTTTAGCACGGATGAAGCATCTATCTTACCTGATGGAATTGGACGATTTTTAGTTCTGTCCATAATTGCATCAGTATTTCTTTCCTGATAATGATTAAGTGCAGCGGAACCGCAAGCTAGTAATAATATCCCAATTGTTGGAAGAATCAACCCTGTATAGAATGAATTAGTTGCGGCGATATATCCAAACATAGTTGTTACTGTAACGAATATTGTAATTCGAAGTTTAGTAATTTCTAATAATATGTTGATCTGGTCTCTCAAAAAATTAATTACTCAATACATTTGTTGTGGAATCGCTCTTAACTAAAGAATCACTTACTGCAGAATTTAACCAAACTGAAAACTCCTGCTGTGGCATAACTTTAACTTTATTGTACATATAGGAATGATTTAATCCACAATACTCAGCACAGGCTATATCAAAATCTCCTAATTCGTTAGCTTCAAACCATACCATTCTGTTTTGATTTGGATAGACATCTTTTTTGATCCTAAACTTTGGGATATAGAAGGCATGATTAACATCTATAGAATGTAGATTAAGTTTTACCGGCTGGTTTACCGGAACATAAAGTGAATCAGTTGTTTTTCCATTCTCATATTTAAATGTCCATTTCCACATCTGAGCAGTAACATCAACATTAAGCGTATTTTCAGGAGCTTCGGACATATCAACATATCCAACCCATCCATACCAGAACATAATTAAAACAAGAATTGTAGGAATTACTGTCCAGGTTATTTCTAAAGCAACATTACTATGCACATTTGTAGCTTTAGGATTTCTTTTACGATTATACTTTATAACAAAGTAGATCATCAATCCTGTGATTAGCACAAGAAAGAATACTGATACTACCAGTGTAAAGAGAAAAGCAAAATCTACATCTTTTGCAAAATTGGACGCACCGTTAAACATAATTAATTCCTTACGATAAACGAATAATCAGAGAATAATAAAATAAATGATATTAGCAGGAATAATATCGCAACTCCCACAAACGCTCTGAATGTAACACTTTCACTTCTTAAGTGCATGAAAATTTTAAGTACTAAAAAAGATTTAATTGCCGCAATGATTAGCGCTGTGGCAATTGTTAGTCCCCCAAAGTTAATACCCGCAACGGCAACCGTAATGCCTGTTAAAGACATTAGTGCAAGCCATACAAGAATATAAACTCCGTATCCGTGGCTGTGTTCAGCGTGTACTTCTTGATTATGTTCCATTTAAAAATCCTTAAGTTATTAGATAGAATAATGGGAATAAGAATATCCAGATTATATCTACTAAGTGCCAATACAATCCTGCTGATTCTAATTTTACATAACTGTTACTATTAATAATTTCTTTAGATGTAAGTCTTGCCATCATTCCAATTAATATAACACCTATAATAACATGTAATCCATGTAAACCGGTCATAACATAATACAAACCAAAAAATAATATTTCGCCGGTTGGTTTTGCAAGCAATGTATCTGAACCGGGATAGATACCATGATGAAACTTCGCAGTCCATTCAAAATATTTATTTACCATGAATCCAAGTGCAAGAACAATAGTAATAAGCTGAAAGAAAATTGATAATGCCTTTTGCTTTCTTTGTATTGCAGTTATTGCCAGCACCATAGTTAGTGAACTTGTAAGCAGGATTGCTGTATTAAAAGTTCCAACAATAGTATTTAATTCTTTTGCTGCAAGATGGAAAGAATCCGGATGCATGTATCTGTAAACAGAATAAAGAATAAACATACCCCCAAATAAAATTAATTCTGTAAAGAGGAATAGCCACATTCCCATTCGGGCGCCAACATCATCACGATGCACGTGAGCAGCAGCAGCTTGTTCTTGAGAACTCACTTAACCTCCTGATTTGTTAGGGTTTCAGATTCGTTTTGTTTGTATGCATAGGGCGCTTCATGTATAGTTGGAATATCTACAAAGTTTTCATGAATTGGAGGAGTCTCAATCTTCCATTCAAGTGTTTCACCACCCCAGGGATTTTTCTCAGTAGTTTTCTTTCCGTTTAGCCATGCCTTTAAAAGATTTCCAAACATAATTAAAATACCTGCGACAAGAATCCACGAACCAATTGTAGAGATTAGATGATAAATTTGAAATTCAGGGAGGTAATCATAATATCTTCTCGGCATTCCTAACCAGCCCATTATAAACATTGGGAAATACAAAGTGTTAAACCCGATGAAGATATGCCAAAAAGCTACCTTACTTGTTTTTTCGCTATACATCCTGCCAAACATTTTGGGAAACCAATAATGTAAAGCTGCAAACAGACCAAATCCTGTTCCTCCAAACATTACATAGTGAAAATGCGCGACAATAAAAGATGTATCGTGAATCATTATATCTACCGATAAAACTCCCTGCATAATTCCGGTTAATCCACCAATAGTAAATTGGAAGATGAATGCCAGAGCAAATAATAAAGGAGTGGATAATTCGATTGAACCTTTGTAAAGGGTTGCTGTCCAGTTAAAAACTTTTATTGCACTTGGGATAGCAACAACCATTGTAAGGAGAGAAAAAATAAATTGTCCTGTGTTGCTCATTCCTGCTGTAAACATATGATGCGCCCAGACTAGAGATCCAAAAACCGCAATTGCAATACTTGACATCGCAATAAATTTATATCCCAAAATTGTTCTTCTTGCAAAAACAGGAATGATTTCTGATACTACACCCATTGCAGGAAGAATCATAATATAAACTGCAGGATGTGAGTATATCCAGAATAAATGTTGATATAATACAGGATCACCGCCAAGTGCTGGATCAAAAAGACCAACACCAAATACTCTTTCAATCGCAACAAGTAAAAGAGTGATACCAATAATTGGTGTAGCTAATATCTGAACCCAGGCTGTTGCATATAAAGACCAGACAGAAAGCGGCATTTTGAACCAGCTCATTCCCGGTGCTCTTAATCTATGTACAGTTGTAACGAAATTTATTCCCGTAAAGATTGATGAAAAACCAAGAACAAAAGCTGCAAAAAGTGCAAAGACTACGTTGCTTCCAGTCCTTACACTATAAGGTATATAAAATGTCCATCCAGTATCGGCAGGACCACCTGGAAGTAAGATTGAAATTATAGCAAGTAATCCACCGATTACGTAAAGGTACCAGGTAAATAAATTTAATCTTGGAAATGAAACATCTCTTGCCCCGATTAGAATTGGTAAAAAGAAATTTCCAAAAATTGCAGGGATACCGGGCACAACAAACAAAAATATCATTATTACTCCGTGCAGAGTAAAGAATGAATTATATGTTTGAGCATCCATTATTGTTCTGCCGGGTGCAATTAACTCAAGCCGCATTAAAAAGCCAAATGTCATTCCAACTAAAAAGAATGAAATAATTGCCACTAAATATATTATTGCAATTCGTTTATGATCAGTAGATAAAATCCAGCCAAGCAACCCTTTATGCTTACCTTCATGTTCAATGTAGCTTGGATGCTTTCCGTTTTTAGGAACTACTATTGCTTCACTCATTTATAAAATTACCTCGCTTTAATAAACTCTTTTTTAGGTTTAAACCTTATGTATAATAGTAACAAAACAACAAGAAATAAAATTCCTGCTCCAAATATTTGTGTTAAGTTAAGCACGTACGTCTTGCCTTCCGGGTCATATCTAAAACACAACTGTAATACTTTTGCCATTGTTGGAGAAACTTTACCTTCACTGGTTTCTAACACTGCCATTTTAAAATCAAATGGTAAAATTCCGAATCCTCTTCTATCAGTATAACTTGGGAAAAGATATCTGCAAATTTTTCCCTGTTTATCTATAAAAATAAAAGCGCCATTATGAAGAAAATCTTTTCCTTGTCTTTTATAATGGAAACCTGCAGCATTAGCAACTTTTTTTATTGTAGCACTATCTCCCGTTAAAAATTTCCAGCTTTCAGGAGGAACGGTTTTATTAAACGCCTGAAAAAAAGTTTTCTTTTTGGTCAAAGCATCTGATGGAGTTTCAGTCTCATCCATGCTTATTACAACGATATTAAAATCAACCCCGATTACTAAATCTGTTTTATTGACTACATCAGTAAGTTCCATTAAAAGCGGACTGCAGATGCCCGGACAATTATAATATACAAAAGCAAAAACAGTCGGCTTTATAAAAAGATCTTTTAATAAAACCTTATTTCCATTTTCATCAACAAAATGCTCCTGTAAAGGAATTGTTTTACCAAGCTGTTCGTCTATCCCAACTTCAACCTGCTTTTCATCGGGAAAAACAAGAAGCGCAAAACATAAAAGTATTATCGTACCAAAAACTTTTTTCATTAATACCGGGCTTAAATCATTTTTAACATTAAACTATACAGGGATGACCATTCTTCATTTTTAAGATTAAACACTGAGCCGTTAAATCCATTTTGATTTACATTATTAACAACAAGATTTACAAATTGATTTTCATTTTGTTTCCAACCGGAATTATTAGTCAGAAATGAGAGAGCAGCTTTTTGATTCTTAACTACTTTAGAAAAAACTTTAAAGCCGCTTTCTGTTTGATATTTTTTTATCGAGGCTAATGTGGAATCAATTAGATTATTCCTTGTTTGATTTTCACTTATAACTAGAAAGCTTGCACTTTTTACGGGAATTTGGGCAGCCAAAGTTAATCCGCCGGATAGATTATACGTTGCATCTAAAGCCTGTAAATCTGCATCAGAATCAGAATCAGGTGTTGGAATAAAATTAGTTCTGATATAATGACCCAATGCAAATTTTTCTTTTGGTAAAAGATAATCGTAAGCAGCCATTGCGCTTGGAAGTAAACCTTCCTGAAGAGTAGTATAAATTTGCGAGAGCTTTGTTCCGTTTTTCCAATTATCCTTTGATGTAAAATTTCTTGGTGCAGGATTTAATCCCATTGATGCAGGTCCACCGCCAGCACCATTTTCACCATGACAGGATGAACAATTAGCTTTGAATAATTTCTCACCTTCAGCTAAAAGTTCGGGAGTTGAGTTTTTCACTTCCATAATATTTATTGGTGAAACATTAACAGCATTTTTAACCGTCAGATCAGCGGTAACTGTTGTATCAACTAAAACCGGCGGCACATTTTGTCTGGAAATCGTATCCAGATTATTTACATAGTAAGCGCCTATTGCTATTCCAACAACAAGAACATAAGGATATAACAATCCGAAAACTGCGCCAGGATTTTCTGTGACAGCCGCTATTTTATTTTTTATTCCGTCTAAAATTTCTTTCATATAAAACCTTATATCTCATTTTTTTTAGAGATGAAAATCAATTCCTCTTTTTAATTTAGGATCACCAATCGGAATCAGGTTATCCTTCTTAGCTCTATAATTGAATATGAGAATCACGATTCCAATTCCTGCAATAGGAAAAACTAAATCAATCCAGCTAAAAACATAACCGCTTTTCATTGAGCCCATATTCGGCATAATTAACCAGAACAAATCAAATAGATGAGCAAAGAGTAACCATACTGCAATAAACTTTAATCGCTTTGGATTCATCTTTGATGGCTGCGTTAACAAAGCAAAGTACGGCACAAGAAAATGTATAAATATCAAACCGAGTGAAAAATATACCCAGCCGCCATTCCATCTTGTTAGGAACCAAAATGTTTCTTCCGGAAGATCAGCATACCAAATTAAAATAAATTGTGAAAATGCTATGTATGCCCAGAAGTTTATAAATGCAAAAAGCAATGCACCTAAGCTAAAAAGATGATCATCATTCATCCACGGATTGAAATAACCTTTTTCTTTTAACTTTACAACTACCAATGTAATAGCTGCTAATGCGGCAACAACAGTTCCGCCAAAGAAATAAACACCAAATATTGTTGAGAACCAGTGCGGTTCAAGACTCATCATAAAATCTATTGCAGTAAATGTAAGACTTAATGCAAACACCGGAATAAATACAGCAGCAAGTCTTATGTTCTTTTTAGTAAGCATTTGATCTTTAGATTGATCCTGCTTACGAGAATTTCTTGTCATCACAAAATAGAATAAACTCCACAATGCAATGAACACAAAAGTTCTTATAACAAAAAACGTAACATTCAAATAAGGTGCTTTGCCTTTTAAAATTTTATCTTCTACAACTGCTTCTTCATGTGCCCAATGAAAAAGATCATGATTAAAAACTAACAACGGAATAACCAGAATAAGAAGAACCGGTAAAACTCCAGCAAAAAATTCAGGTATTCTTCTAATCGGAGTACTCCAATCTGCACCAGCAATATATTCTAAAGCAATAAGAAATAAAGAACCTAACCCGATACTAACAATCATCATGTAAGTAACAAGATAATTAAACACTGCTCTTTCCTGGTCAACAAAAAAAGCAAGTAAAGACAGAACAGTACCAACAACAAAAAGTATCAATCCTATTTTTGATAAACCGGCGGGTAAATCTTTTTTCTGGTAATGAAAATCAGTTTGTGACATTGCTACCGGTCTCCTTATTCATCTCAATTAAATCAGATTCGCTCGCATTTTTAGCTCTCTGTAAAACTCTAACGTAGTTTACGATAGCCCATCTTTCTTCACGTGTAATTTGAGAAGCATAAGACGGCATTACGTTTTGTCCGTTAGTTATAATGTGATATATCATGCCATCACTAAACTCTCTTGCACGCTTAGAGTGCAATGTTGGAGGATTTGGGAACTGTCCTCTAAGTCTGCTGTCTCCATCGGCAAAATATCCGTGACAAGTCGAACAATAAGTAAAATACTTTCCTTTACCGAGTTCAATATTTCCCTTTGTGGGTAAGAAAGGATTTGATAAAACGTCAGTTGGATTTGTCTGGCCCATATACGGATAAGGTATAAATCCTTTTGCAACGGTTCCTTCAACTGGAGTTCTCATCCCATAACCATCAGAAAAAAGTTCACTGCTATGCTGCGGGTTAAGTTTATCCTGCTCCATCATCCAGTTAAATGGTGTGATGTATAAAAGCTTATTTAACATTAAATATGTTCCGCCAGAAACAACTAAGGTAATAACTACGAGAAGCATGATAAACTTTGGTTGAAATATTGGATAAGCTTCTTCCTCAGGATAATAAATAATTTCAATCTTTAGAGGATTTAGTTTTTTTAGAAAATCTGTAATTGCTGCTTCATCAAACTTTGCGTCGGTTGATTCAATCACAATTCCATACTTATCAGCAGAAACGCTTTTCATATATTCTGTATCGTGTAATGGATGCTTGTTATCCGGCAGTCTAAAGAACAAAGCTATCATTGCAATTACTGTTGATACAGTTGCAAGCAAAACTGTAAGTTCAAATGTAACAGGTATAAATGCCGGTAAAGCAAAAAATGGTTTACCGCCAATTACAAGCGGATAGTCCACGGACATAGTCCAATACATAAAAAGTAAAGCTATCGCTGCACCGGATAACCCTGTAACAAGAGTAACAAAACCAAGCTTTGATGGTTTTATTTTCATTGCACTATCCATACCGTGAACAGGATATGGAGTGTTTACATCAAATTCTACATAACCCGAATTAGTAACTTTTTTGGCAGCATTAATTATTTCGTCAGGAGTTTTAAAGGTTGCCGCAATTCCAAATATTTTTTTATTACTATTCATGATCAGCACCTCCGTGATGAGTAGGCTGAGCGCCATCTGCAACAGCTTTAACTTCCGAAATTGAGACTACAGGGAGTGATTTTGTGAATAGAATCACTAAGGTAAAGAATAAACCAAAACTACCGAGTAGAATTCCAAAATCAACAATTGTAGGTTTGTAATAAGCCCAGCTTGAGGGTAAGAAATCCCGGCTCAGTGATGTTACAGTAATTACAAATCTTTCAAACCACATTCCAACATTTACTAGAATAACAATCACCATCATTGCAGGAATGGATCTTCTGATTTTTTTAAACCAGAAAAATTGCGGGAATATTACGTTACAGCTTACCATTATCCAGTAAGCCCAGGCATAAGGACCGAATGCTCTATTGATGAATACAAACTGTTCTGCCTGAACTCCGCTGTACCATGCAATAAAAAATTCCATAGCATACGCATAACCAACCAACATACCGGTAAGCAAAATTACTTTATTCATTTTTTCAAGATGATCTAAAGTTATGATATGCTGCAGGTCGAAAATTTTTCTAACAAATACAAGAACCGTAACAACCATTGCAAATCCTGAAAATATTGCTCCTGCTACAAAATAAGGTGGAAAAATTGTTGTGTGCCATCCGGGTAAAATTGAAACCGCAAAATCAAAACTTACTATTGTATGAACAGATAGAACTAACGGGGTTGCAAATCCAGCCAGAAGTATATAAGATTTTTCGTAATGTGTCCAATGTCTGTTTGAGTGTCTCCAACCAAGTGAGAAAACTGAATAAATAGTTTTCTTAAGTTTCGATGCCGTTCTATCTCTCATTGTGGCAAAATCAGGAATCAATCCAACATACCAGAAAACGAATGAAACAGTAAAGTAAGTTGATACAGCAAAAACATCCCATACAAGCGGCGATGTAAAATTAACCCAAAGTGCATGCTGGTTTGGATAAGGAGTTAGATAACCTGCTAACCAGGGACGACCAGTGTGTATTATTGGAAATATCCCTGCACACATAACAGCAAAAATTGTCATAGCCTCAGCAAATCTTGCAATACCTGTACGCCATCTTTGTCTTAATAAAAATAGTATTGCAGAAATCAATGTTCCTGCATGACCAATACCAACCCAAAACACAAAGTTTACAATAGGGAAAGCCCAGCCGACAGGTTGGTTATTTCCCCAAAGTCCTGTTCCGTAATAAAGACTGAAAGCAAGAAAGGTAGCTCCAATAAGTAATAACGAAACTGAAATAGAAAGCGCAATAAAATATTTTTTATTCGGCTTGGTATCCATCGGTCTGGCAACAAGCTCTTCTATTTGAGCAAGTGTTAACCTTCCGGCTACAGTGGGCGCCTCTTGGGAGTAATCAATACTCACTATACTTCCTCCGGGTGAATGTTTCTGAGTTTTGCTATATATGTAACATTAGGATGGATATTCAATTCCTCAAGCACATAATAGCCAAGCTCGTGATTTCTATATTTATAAAATTCTGATTCTTTATCGTTTATATCACCAAAGTGTATTGCATTTGATCCGCAGGAATCCTGGCAAGCAGTTGTAACATCAGCACCTTTTAATGTACGATTGTCGTGAGTTGCATCTGCTCTTGCTTCTGAAATTCTTTGAACGCAGAATGTACATTTTTCCATAACTCCGCGTGATCTAACAGTAACTTCCGGATTGTGCATCAATGCAAGTATCGGGCTTTCCTGATAACTATCTCTGAAATGATCTCTGAAGTTAAAGAAGTTAAATCTTCTAACTTTATAAGGACAGTTGTTTGAACAATATCTTGTACCTACACAACGATTATAAACCATCTGATTCAATCCATCAGGACTGTGATTTGTTGCAACAACCGGGCAAACATTTTCACAAGGTGCCTGATCACAATGCTGGCAGAGCATTGGTTGAATGCTTACACTTGGATCATCAGGAGATCCGGAATAATATCTATCAATTCTTAACCATTGCATTTCCCTGCTCTTAAGTACCTGATCTTTACCAACAACAGGAATGTTATTCTCAACATTACATGCAACAACACAATCACCACAGCCGGTACATTTATTTAGATCAATTGACATTCCCCATTTCAATCCTGGATAAGGATGTGGATCATAAACACTGATTAACTCACCGTGATGTTTTTCTTTAATGATATGAGGATTCTTTACGTAGCCTGCAACAGTAGCTTCCTGAATTATATTTCTCGACTTGTGTAAATCCTGTGTTGTAGCATCATCAAAAGCGTGATGTTCTTGAGATGAAGCTAATTCATAAGTGTCACCGGTTTTCTTAATTGAAGCACCGGAAAATATCCAGGGTGAATAATTTGAATCCTTTGATAACAGACTATTAACATTAAATCCAACATTGCTTGCAACTGTACCGGAATTACTTTTCCCATAACCAGATTCAATTGTAATCACTTCATCTGCTGAACCGGCTTGCATGAAAACCGGAAGCGAAAGTTTACGATCACCAATAGCAATCTCAACAACATCATTATTTTTTAGCCCTAAATTCTTGCAAGTTTTTTCTGAAACAGCGGCGTAATTGTCCCAAGTAATTTTGGAAATTGGATGAGGTAATTCCTGCAGCCAGCCGTTGTGAGCAAATCTTCCATCTGCTATCGCATAATTTTCTTTTATAACGACCGTATATCCATTTGGAGTTGAAACGCCACCGCTTAAAAGTCCTGCCGCATTAGCTGATAAAGTTAGAGATGGTGCTGTTTCATTGACCAAAACTATTCCATCGTGCAAAGCACCAAGCCAGAACCTCTTAAAATCTAATTTGGAATTTAATGTTGGATAAATTGATACTTCCCAATTGTTCATCAGAAAATCGTGATAAAGTTTTTCATTAAAAGTATCTGCACTGCCGCTTATCCAGGTTAAGAGGATAGCTTCTTTTTGTCTTGTATCATTAATTGGTGCAATAACTGGCTGCTGCAAAGAAATACTACCGGTGCGTACTTTTGCATCACCCCAACTTTCAAAGTTATGATTTATCGGTAACACATAATTACTTAAATGAGTTGTTTCATTTTCTCTTTCAGAAAGACTTACAACTAATCCGACTTTCTTTAAAGCTTCTTTGTAGCCCAGATCTTTTGCAAAATGAAATACCGGATTGCAATCTACATGAACTAAAACTCCAACATTACCAGATTGCATATTCTTAACAAGTAATTCCATGTCCTGCAATGATGAATTATTTACTAAAGTATTCACGGTAGAATCAGTTCGGTACATTGCTGAATTACCAAGAGCTGCGTTTAACAAGTTTACTGCTATATGAACATTTTCCGGCAGGGAATTTCCAGCATCAATAATCGCTTTACCTTTGTTTAATGCTAGATCAGATACTAAATGATTTAGTAATTCTTTTTTAAGATTATACTTTGCAGCAAATGAGTTTAGAGAAAATCCAGTGGTATTTACAGAGCTGTTAAGCGCAGCTTTATTGCCAAGTTCGTTCATCAAACTCATTATAAATTCATACTGTGCTTCAGGTCTTAATCTTAATCTATAATCGGAATTTATTCCTGTTATAGTTAGGCTGCTATCAACGGTATATAATCTATTGAATGATTTTGAATTAACGTCTCTGCCTTCAGCAAACAATCTTGCAGTTTCAACTTTGTTACCATCAATACCAAGAAAGTCTGATTCCAGTGATAAAATTACTTTGGCTTCATTCCATTTTAATAATGGATAATTACCCGAGCCATAAGTTTTTTTCCAAGCTGAATTTTTTACAGAATCATTAAACAATTCATAAGAATAAATCTTAGTTGTAGGGAATTTTACTTTAAAATTTTCAAGAACTTTAAGTGAGGTTGGAGATGTTACTGTATTTGTTACGATAGCAATTTCATTGCTTCCAATAAAAGATAAAGCAGCCAGTATATCATCATCAGCACTCTTCCAACTAATTGAATTAAAAATTCCATCTCTTTGCTTTAACGGCGTTTTTAATCTTTCAGGATCATAAAGATTTAATATGCTTGCCTGCCCCTTTGCACAAATTTTCCCTTTGTTTACTGGATGATCCGGATTTCCATCAACTTTGATTGGTCTTCCTTCTCGTGTTTTGATTAATATTCCACAAGAGTTTGCACAGGAAGTACACGTTGATGCATAATAATTTGGTTTGCCGACAGTAATTTCTTCAGGTTTAATATTGTAGGGGACTATTTCACCTTTATCACGATAATCTGTGCAGGCAGTTCCTGCTAAAGCTGCGGAAGCTCCAAGCAAGGCAAGAAATTTTCTCCTTGATAAACTTGATAATCCTGCAGGCGAAAAATCATCCGTAACGCCTTCTTTAAACTCATGATTTTTAGCTTCAAGAACTTCAGGATCATTATGAAGTGCTTCAAAACTTCTCCAGTAATTTGGATCAGGTGATGAATTTTTTTGATCAACTTTAAACTCAGACATTCTTACCACCTACTTTTTTTCTGCTAACTGCAAGAGGGTTTACTTTTACTTCTATTCTGTTCTTAAAAGTAGCTGATCTTTTAGAAAAGTACTTCATTGGAAAAGAGTTGTAAACTGCAAATCCAACTGCACCTAAAGAGATTGATGTAAAAAACTTTTTTCTATTCATAAAACTTAAACTTTATTGATTTTCAATTAATCATTATCTATGGCAAGCCGAACAATATTCCGGTCCTGTTTTTATTTTATCTTTTAACTCAGGCAATTTATCGTGAGCATTTCTATGACAGTTCAAACAACTGCCCATAGTAAAAGAATTCATCTGTCCAACTTTTTCCATTTGAGTTATTTCACCGTGACAGGAAGTACAATCTATACCTTTATTTACGTGAACTGAGTGGTTGAAGTAAGCATAATCTGGAACTTTATGGATCCTCTTCCATTTTAATGGTTTACCGTCGCGATAATATTCGGTTAGTTTAATTATTTCAGGTCTGTCTTTTCGAGCTACTGTATGGCAATTCATGCAGGTTGCAACAGCAGGTACCATTGCGTGCCTGGATTTTTCTACACCAACATGACAGTACTTGCAATCAATCTTCATATCGCCGGCATGAAGTTTGTGAGAATAAGCAATTGGCTGATCCGGTGTATAGCCAACTCCATCTCTTTCTGCTCTTGAGACATAATATGTTAGCACGAATGACGCAACTGCTACAAAAACTATTACAGGCAATCTGTTTCTAAAAATATAATCCAGAAAAGATTTTTTCATCAATATCCCTTTAAAGATTTAGGGCAAAAAATTATAAAAAACTTACTATACAGGAAATTACCTGTAGAATTTAAAACAATTATTTAGATTTAATATGCGCGGATTCTTAGGGAAAAAAGTAGGACTTCCCTATTTGATAATTACCAATAATTTATCTTTTGAACGCTCAAAATTATGAATTTATGTTTTTAAATCAAATGAATCTTATAAATATCAGAAATAAGATTTTAATAAAATTTAGTCTCTGAATCTCAATCAACTATACAGATAGAATGCAATAGTTGGTTGAGGCAAATATTTTAAGAATCTGCGGTTTAAAATGATATGGTGAAATAAAAGTAGGCTATGAATTTACTTTAAAAAATAACTTCAATTAGCGAAAAATTTACATCAATCTTTTAAGGATTTGATAAGTAATAAACCCGGCACCGACAATCATTATCACATAAAGTAAAATTATTATAATTGACGCTGACGTTATTTTAACTGTAGATAACAAACCTCTCCAGCCGCATTTTTTGCATCGATAGTATTTATGAAGTGAAAAATTGCTGATAATTTTTTCGTTAAAGTTTCTGCTGTGCGAATGCATGATGGTACCGGAGCTTTTACAAGACGGACAACTATTAAAAGTTGGGTTTACCTTATAGAATGCTTTTGATTTTCTCAACACAGATTTGATCATTAATTATAATCCGATAATAAAATTATTTAGATTTTCCGTTGCTTAATAGTCTTGAATAATTCGCTACATCCTTAAAAAGTGACAATGCAGTATTAAACTGCTTATCATACTTTAATCCTTCTTTAATGCCGCCATCGTTTCCAAAATATCTATGCGCAAGTTCTATATTTAATTCAGCAATAATCTCATCAGTACTCTCAGCCAATTCAACTTCAAAAACTTCCTTAATATCAGAATTTAACTTTTCAAGTGTTTTGGTTAATTCTTTAGTAGTGTTTTTTTCTTTTAAATGTTTTACAACCTCATTAATTCTCTTTTCAACATCAGATTCATACTTATAATCAGAATCCGATAGATATTTTTTAAATTCTGATAATATTATATCCTTAGAGATTTTGTTGAAATCTATATCGACATTCTGATAATAATACTTGTCAGCAAAATTAAAAATGATTCCCTTCGCTAAAAGATCTTTTAATAAGTCACTTTCGATTCCATTTTTAACTGTTGTGTCAGGAGTTATTCCACCTGCACTGTAAACCACTCTTTTATTATCGGTAGAGAACTCATCTTGCTGAAATGAATCCGGATCAGGAATTACCTGGTTATTTTTTGAGTAATCAATTTTTTGTATACATCTTCCGCTAGGTGTGTAATATTTTGCGGTTGTTATCTTTAAAGAAGTATTAAAACTTAATGGGGTAATTGTCTGAACCAACCCTTTACCAAAAGATTGAGTTCCAAGAATTACCGCTCTGTCGTGATCCTGCATCGCACCTGCAACGATTTCAGAAGCTGAGGCACTACTCCCATTAATTAAAACAATCAATTTTTCTTTCCCAACTAAAGGTTCCTCTATTGCAAAATATTTTTTCTCACTGCTTAGCTCTTTACCGCGAGTTGAAACTATCAATAAATCCTTTTTAAGAAATTTATCGCAGATATCTACAGCAACATCTAACAATCCGCCCGGGTTCCCTCTTAAATCCAGAACTATTGATTTAATTTCTTTTTTATCTTTTAATCGTTTTAGAGAACTTCTGATTTCATCGCCAGCAGAGCGGCTAAAATTTGATAACTTTAAATAAACATTATTGGAATTTTCAGGGTAGAAATCTGCAAAGACAAGATTTTTTACAATTACTTCTTCGCGTATCAGATTAAATTCCATTGTATCTGTTTCACTCGATCTTAAAATTTTTAGCTGAACTGGTGTTCCCGGTTCACCTTTTACAAGTGATGAAATCTCATCTATAATTTCCGGTGTAACTTTTGTATCCCCAATTCCAATAACAACATCCCCGATTCTAATTCCCTGCTTCTGAGCAGAATATCCATCAAGCACTTCAAGTATCGTAACCTTATCATTTCTAACACCAATCGAGATTCCAACTCCGCCATATTTACCATTAGTTAAAAGATCAATATCATCCTGGTTTTTTTCATCTATAAAAACTGTATATGGATCAAGTTTACTTAGCATACCTTTTATACCGGCGCGCATAAACTCCTGCGGATCAATATCATCTACATAATTAAAAGATATTTCTTTATATACTTTACCAAACAATTCAAGGTTTTTACTTATTTCAAAGTAGATATCACTTTTACTTGCAACAAATCCAAAAGCTAACAACACTATAATTGTTAGTGATGAGATTAATATTATTCTTCGTGACTTCATTTATTTAAGACCTTCGAGTGATTTAATTTCATTAATTATCTTTTCATTTATTTGTTTAATATTTTGTGTACCATCAATTACTCTAAACCGTTTTTCTTTTTCTGCTAAGTAAAGATATCCCTTTCTAACCCGCTCATAAAAAGTATTATCTGATACTTCAATTCTATCCAAATCAGAATGCGCAATATTTTTCTTTCGAGCCATTGCAATATCGTTCGGGATATCAATAAAAAAAGTTATATCCGGAATAGTTTTACCTATTGCAAGATTATGAATATTTAGTATAGCATCAACAGATAAACCTCTGCCAAATCCCTGATAAGCTGTAGAAGAATCATGAAAACGATCGGAAATAACGTAGTAGCCTTTTTGCAGATAAGGTCTGATAACTTCTCTTACTAACTGTGCCCTGCTTGCAGAAAACAAAAATATTTCTGTTTCCATAACCATTGCATTGTTTTTTTTATCAAGAAGAATTTCTCTTATCTTTTCAGATATTTCTGTGCCGCCCGGTTCTCGTATAAGGTGAACATTTTTTTTCTGTTCTAAAAGATAATCTTTCAACAATCCCACTTGTGTGGACTTGCCGCAAAAATCTATTCCTTCAAATGTTATAAACATAAAACTGATTTGCCTTTGTTAAAATTATTATTTCGGCTAATAGTTATTCAAATTCTTTAATGATATAATTTAGCCTTACAGGTTTGGTAAATACCAATTCGGTGTTTTTAGGAATTAATATTTTTGGCTGCACACTTCCTAGTGTATCGTAAACAATTTCCCTATAATCAATTGTGGCACTAATTTCATTGGGATTGATCTTTCCAAGAATATTAATACCGCCTCTCAGACTGCAATTAATTGCGTTTGGAATAAGCACAATATTACGATCGTGAGGTATCCCATTTATACTGACCTTTATATCCTCAAAAGTTTTTTCAACAATCCTTTGAACATCAAACGTTAATTCTACTTTATTTTGTCCTAACTGAAATCCTTTTGGTTCTTCAATATCAGTAATTATTTTTATTTTACTATCCAATGAGGATAACTTAACGGTTTTAGTTTTTATAGTTGAAATCTTATCAAGTGCGCTTGATGGACCTGCAACAAGCAAAGAATCAGGATAAAATTTAATGGGAGTTGCTAATCCATAACCATCACTAAACAAAATATCTGTCTCAGCTTCAATTTTAAGTTTTTTAAATTTTAATTTTTCAATGTAAAAAGATATTTGTCTCGGACTGATTTCTGTGATAGACAATCCTGCACTTAACCAATTATTCTCATCTATTTCATTAAAAGGATCGACTGTAATTTTTCCGCTGTCTTTATCAGCGGAAACTAAATATTCGTATTTAGGTCCAAGACCAAGCGTTAACAACTGCCAGCCTTTTGCTTTTAGTTTTATAGATACAGCTTCGGGATCGATAGATCCGCAGGAATATCCTTTAGGCTCATTTACGATTTTAATCTTAAAATCCTTTACAGAATAAAATTGTTCCGATAAAGTAACTGAACCCCAGATAAGTAAAGAAAATAATACTGAGAAAATTATTATGTTGATTTTATTTTTCACTGCTTATATTAATTATTTTTAATACTCTTAAACCATTCAACCAGTTCATCACGATTTGCTCGGGATATTTCTCTTCCTTTAATTGGAAAATCCGGAAACTTTCTTGCATAATGACGTAGCTTGTGAACATTCATTTGATTGATCAATTCAAAATCTGCATCACTATTTTTAAAGGTTGCATTTTCATTTTTTACATCATCAATCATTTTCTTTGAGGATCCACTAATCTCTTTTGATTTCTTTTTCTTGTTTTCTAATCCAAGTGCTTCTAATCTTAATCTTTCAATTGTACTTAATGGTTTTGCCTCCTCTGTATTTAAATCATTTTCATCGACAGATTTTTTATCATCAATTTTATTCTCTATTGGCTCATCCAATTTAGAGCTACTCAGATTATCTGTTTTCTCTTTAAGTTTTTTAATTTTATGGATGGGAGTAATCCTTGTTACCTGTAATGGTTTTGATTTTTCTCTTTTGGATTCCGTCTTAACCTGTTGAACGCCAGATTTAAAAAGATTGATTTTCACTTTAGGAGTTTCGTCCACTAATTTTATTTTTTCAATATTAGCTTCATCTTCTAAAGGTCGGGAAATCTCCTCAGCTGGAAATAGCTCACTAAATATTTCTAATAATTCTTTCCCCGGATTATCAACAACAGAATAAGCATAAATCTCACCTACTCTTCTTCCGGCTTCTACTCCACTTTCTATGGCAGCCCTTACATAATCTGAGTTACCACTTACTGCCAGAGAAACCAATCCGTTATCTAATTTATGAATACCTAAAATTGTAACAGGAGAATTTTTAAGGATCACATCTGCGGCTTCTATTAAAGCAACAATCCCTTTTGATTCAATCAATCCAATTGAGTTTGCCATAATTATTTTCTCTTTAATCCAACAATAGAAAGTAAGTTATTATGTGGAAGCGGAATTATGTGTGAACTGCGAAATCCATTTGTTAAAGTAATTGCCTCTGCTCCAAAAGCAAGAGCACGTTTAATTGCTCCCAAATCACCTTTAATATAAAGAGTCACAATTCCATCGCCCAGTACATGTTTTCCCACAACATTAACCTTCTCTTCCTTATTGATGGCTTCTAAAGCACTTATTGATGCTGAAACACTACTTGTTTCAAAAACTCCTAAAGACTCATAAACCATATATTTGCTCCCGATGCAGATTTTGATAGGAAAAAATAGTTTGTATGTTAAGCAAAGTCAATTAAATCTGATCAGTTATTTCGTTTTACAGAGTCAATATACTCCTGCAAAATTATTGCTGCCGAGTACATATCCAATAAATCTTTATTCTGTCTTTTTACTTTTTTATTAACAGATTCTAAAATTCGCTGATGAGCTATGACAGAAGTATAAGTCTCATCCCAGAGTTCAACCTCAAATCCAAATTTCTTTTCGAGATTTTCTTTGAATTTTTTAACATCATTAATAACTGATGTTTTGGAATCCTTTTTTTGCCTTTCCTCATTTGGGATACCAAGAATAAATTTTGTAACATTTTTTTCTTTAACGATTTTTTCAAGTTCCAATAGAGTGCTTGAATTGTTTAGTATAGTTCTATGGGCATAAGCAAACATTTTAAGTGAATCAGAAAGAGCGATACCTATTCTCTTCATCCCAAAATCAATTCCCATAATTCTTGTTTCATCAAAATCAGACATTAGTTACTTTCAAATCTTTCAACAGAAAAAACACCCGAAACTTTTTTCAGTCGTTCGATAATCCTATTTAGATGATCAAGGTTATTAACATAAATTGTAACACTTCCTTCAAATGTAGAATCACTGCTATTAATGTTTAACGATTTAATATTTGTATTCCGATATGTTACAATTGAATGTGAAATATCATTTAAAACTCCGGGTCTATCTTTTCCACGAACTGATATTCCTGCCACGAAAAGTGAACTTTCGGCTTCGGGCCACTGGACACTTACAAGTTTACTTGAATCTGTTGAAGAAAGTGAAATTAAATTAACACAGGATTTGCGATGGATTTTTATTCCTTCGCCGACAGTTATATATCCAATAACTGGATCACCGGGAATAGGATTACAACATTTTGCATATGTGTACATTATTCCGGATTTTTTTCCATCAACCAAAATTTCGCCAATTTCATTTCTGGAAATTTTAGCAAACTTCTGAAACTCTATTTCCTTCTCATATTCCTTGTCATCTTTTTGAGTTGTTGCCGTAAGTATTTCATCAATATTAACAGTACTTTGTGCAACCGCTTTAAAGAACTGTCTTGAGTTATCATACTTATTTGCATGCGCAATTTTTACAACATCATCGGGTGTAAAAGAAAGTTTCATCTTCTTTATTTTCTTTTCCCAAATTTCCATTCCACTTTCAACTATTGTTTGCTCTTCTTTGTTCAACCATTTTCTAATTTCATTTTTAGCTTTATGAGTTTGAACAAATTTTATCCAATTCTTGTTTGGATGCTGATTTTTAGAGCTAATAATTTCTACCTGATCACCGCTGTGCAGTTTTGTATCCAATGGAACTATCTTACCATCTACTTTTGCGCCTATACAATGGAAACCAACTTTACTATGAATATCAAAAGCAAAATCTACAGGCGTTGAACCAACGGGCAATCTTCTTAAATCTCCCTTGGGAGTGAACACATAAATTTCATCCTGGTAAAGATTTAATTTAAAACTTTCCATCAATTCTTGTTTATGATCATCGCGTGAAGCATTTTCAAAAATATCACGAATCCAATTTGCCCAGGCTTCAAGTTCACTGTCTGTAGCAGTTTTATTTTCTTTGTAACGCCAGTGAGCAGCAACTCCCTTTTCAGCAACTTCGTGCATTTGTTTAGTACGAATTTGTACTTCAACCAATCTACCTAATGGTCCAACAACGGTTGTGTGGATAGATTGATAATTATTAGTTTTTGGAATTGAGATGTAGTCTTTAAATCTATCAGGTACAGGCAAGTATATCTGATTTACTATTCCAAGAGTAGTGTAACAATCATTCCTGTTTTCAGTATCCAGAATAATTCTTATTGCGAAAAGATCATATATTTCTTCAAAAGGTTTGTTTCGCCTAACCATTTTTCTGTAAATACTATAAAGATGTTTTGCTCTTCCGCTCAACTCAATTTTCAAATTTGCTTCTTCAAGTTTTTTAAAAATTGGTTCAGCAAATTTTTTTATATATGATTCTCTATCTCTTCTTTTAGCTTTCAGTTTTCTAGCAAGTTCTTCGTAAGCTTCTCTGTTTAAATATTTAAACGCAAGATCTTCAAGCTCCCATTTAACTTTTCCAAGTCCAAATCTATGAGCAAAAGGAGCATAAATTTCCAAAGTTTCCTGAGCTATTCTTCTTTGTTTATCCGGCTTAACAAACTCCAATGTACGCATATTGTGTAAACGATCAGCAAACTTTACAAGTATTACACGAACATCTTTAACCATCGAAAGCAAAAGCTTACGATAATTTTCTGCTTTAGTAATTTCATGCCCACGAAATATTCCGCTGATTTTTGTAACACCATCTATTATCTCAGAAACTTCTTTACCAAACTCCCGATTCATATACTCAATAGTGTATTCAGTATCCTCAACAACATCATGAAGAAGCGCAGTTACAATGGTAACATCATCAAGCGGAAATTCTTCTGCAACAATCATTGCAACTTCATAAGGATGGGTAAAATAAGGCTCACCTGAAGCACGTAAATCATTCTTGTGAGCTTCCACGCTTAGCTCAAAGGCTTTAGTAATTAATGCTTCATCAACAACTTTAAGATTTTTCATGCAAATCTTAAGCAGGTTGTCTAACATTTTTTGATATTTTGGATTATCTAATGCCATTATTTCATTTAAAATGATACAATTTTTAATGCCGGAACAATTTAGTTTTTTTTAATGATTAGTTAAAGGGATAGAAAACCACTATCCGTGTCAAATTATCTTTTTTCTAATTCTTGTTTAAGGCTGCTTACTCTTTCAAGCCGCTTATTTAATTTATCTAATTCGTATTTTGAATAACCATCAATTGTTAAAATTTCATCGCAAATTTTTATCGCTTCTTCTTTTTTGTTTACTTTAACTAACTGCTGAGCAATAATATGTTTAAGCGTAACTTCATTGATCTTATTCGATTTAAGACTGATTGGATAAGAATTAAGTATCTCATTATACAAAAATATTGATTTTGAGGGATCAATATTTTCATAAGATCTTGCTAGTCCCCATTTAAATATCCTTGATTTAGGGTGATCTTTTAGAGCTAACTCTGCAACTTTAACTGCGGAGTCAAAATCTTTCTGTTCAATATAAATCCAGATTAATGAATATATCGCTAGATGAGAATTATATCCGGAATACTTAACAGCATTTTGTAAATATTTAATCCCAAGTTCCTTTTCATCATCTATAAACGGAAGCCAATTAAGAAATTCTGTTTTTTTGCTTTTCCAAAATTTGTAACTGCCTAATGCAATGTAAGATTCATAAAATCTATTATCAATTTCTAAACAATCTTCAAATGAGGACACAGAACTGAGTCCGGTTGAAAAAGCCTGCAGCCAGCTTTCACGAAGTGCATCGTAATAAGCGATATAACCTTCTGTTAGAGCATAGAAATAATTATTCCAGATATTTTTTTTATCTACTTTCAGTAATCTTTCAGAAATCTTTTTGGCACCTTCAAGATACTTTGTTATGATTTGGTCGTCGTATGGTTCTTCATAATCATAAGCTCTTGCGATATGAACAGCTGCTAAATATATTTTGCCGAGAGGTATATCTTTTCTTGTTTTATCCAATTGATCAAAAAGTTTTTCCGCCTCATCATACTTTTGATCGATGATTAAATCGATTCCGGATTTTAAAATTTTGTGAACAGATTTATCAGGATAGACTTGTCCAAAATTCTTTGGCAAGAAAAGTAAGAGTAAAAATAAAAAAAGGATTTTAGTATTAAAGCGTGCCGAAAGTTCTATCACCAGCATCACCTAATCCGGGAAGAATATAGCCTTTGCTATTTAGTTGGCGGTCTAAAGCCGCAGCATATATTTTCACATCGGGATGTTCAGATTTAATTTTATCAATACCTTCAGGTGCAGCAACAAGACAAGCAAAAACCAATTTTGTTGCTCCTCTTTTCTTCAAGTATTTTAAAGCTTCAGAAGCACTGCCCCCTGTTGCCAGCATAGGATCAAGCATTACAACTTCGGCTGATTCCAAATGCTTAGGAACTTTGTAGTAATACTCAACAGGTTTTAGAGTTTCCTCGTCTCTTTGTAAACCAATATGTCCTACTTTTGCTTCTGGAATAATTTGAAGAAAACCATTTACCATTCCTAATCCAGCTCTTAAAACCGGAACTAAAATTATATCGTGCGTTAATTTTGCACCCTGGGTTTTTTCCAGCGGAGTTTCAACTTCAGTTTCAGTTAATCTAAATTCCTTGGATAACTCCACTGCTAAAATATTAGAAACTCTTTGCAATGCAGCACGAAAAGTCTCTGAATCAGTATTCTTATCTCTTAAAATTGTAACATCACGTTTAACAATAGGATGTTCTATCAAAAAAAAATTTTTATTCATAAAAATTGCTTGATTATTTTTGCCTGAAACTTACAGTTATAGGAACACCTTCAAATCCATATATTCTTCTAATTGTTCGCTCTAAAAATTTTCTGTAATGATCCGGAATATGATTTGGATAATTACTGAAGAAAAGAAAAATCGGATAGTAGTCACCAACCTGGTTCACAAATTTTATTCGAACTTCTTTTCCGGTTGGAGAAGATGGTGGTGGATTTTTTTCAATTTCAGCAAGTACGGCATCATTTAATTCAGAAGTAGGAATCTTTTTAGTCCTTTCACCCTGCACTTTTTTGCAAAGATCAATCAGTTTATAAATTCTTTGTTTGGTTAATGCTGAAGTGAAAATAACGGGGGCAAAATCCACAGAACCTAATTTATCCTTGATGGCATTTTCATAATCACGGGCTGTGTTGGTTTCTTTTTCCATCAAATCCCATTTATTGATTGCGATGATCAATCCTTTTCTCCAGCGTACAACTTCGTCAATAATTTTCTGATCCTGCTTCTCAAATCCTGTTTGAACATCCAGCATAAGAACGGTAACATCGCTTTCGCTTATGGCTTTAAAGGTTCGTAGAGTTGAAAAAAATTCGATGCTTTCTTCAACTTTCTTTTTCTTTCTTAATCCTGCAGTATCAACCAAAACAATTTCTTCACCATAATATTTTAAAACTGAATCAAGACTATCGCGGGTAGTACCTGGAATATCTGTAACAATGCTTCTCTCCTCCCCAAGTAAAGCATTTGTGAGCGATGATTTGCCAACATTTGGTCTCCCAACAATGGCAATCTTTAATCTTTTATCTTCTTCAATTACATCTTCAGTTGGAAAATCTTTTGTGATATCATCAAGCAGATCCCCTGTTTGTCTTCCGCTCAAAGCAGAAATGTCATAAACCATATCAACGCCAAGCGAATAAAATTCAGCAGCACCAGCGGCGTGAACCTGAGCATCAACTTTATTTACGACCAAAAAATATTTTTTGCCTGATTGTCTAAGCAAATCAACAATAGTTTTATCGATAGGGTTTAATCCATTTTTAACATCTACTAAAAAGATAATTGAATCGGCTTCTGCAATTGCAACTTCAACTTGTTCACGGATTGCGGTTTCAAATAAATCGGAAGATTCAGGTACGTATCCACCTGTATCTATCAACCGAAATCTTTTTCCGTTCCAGTCGCCTTCTCCATAATTTCTATCGCGCGTTACTCCGCTTTGATCATCAACAATTGCTTCCCGCTTGCCGATGAGTCTATTAAAAAGCGTTGATTTGCCTACGTTCGGTCTGCCTACAATTGCTATTAGTGGTATTTTCATATCGGAAAAATAAGGAAATATGGTATGGGAATGAAAAAGCGTTTTATGTGAAGAATAATGTTTTAGTAATCAAAGAGGCTGTCTCACAAGTCTGATTTTGTCAACCTGTTCGCCACGGCGAATTGTTTCAGGTTCAATTTTTAAGTCAGAATCGAACCATTAGATTCCGAAATAAATTCGGAATGACACGTATGAGACAGCCTCTTGACCAATTAAAAACTATAGGTAAAATAGATCTTCGGATAAAACTCAGTTCGATTTGCTAATTGGATATTTTCTAATCTTACTTTAATTGCAAGATCCTTATTAAACTGCGTAGCTGACCAAACAGCATCAAGCGCACTTAAAAAGTGATTAACATAAATACCGATTACAGCAGTAGATGCAACTGAATAATAATCATTAGCATCACCACGCATACCAGAATAATAAATAAGATTAGGTGAAACTTGATCCTTATTTCCCCCGCCTGTAAAATCATTCCAGCCAGAAGAATACTGATGATATTTGCCTATGAGTTCATAATACTGCTGCTCACCATGCGGAGGTAATTTATGTGAACCGGATTCAGCGGCATTTACGTCATCCCAATTAACTCTTTCCCAAGGCGGCAGACTTTCATCTGGATTAATTGGTATGCTTGCCCCTTCATATTGGTTTAACCATTCTGCATATTTAACAACGCTCCAGTTATGATCCGGATTCATATAATCATCGGCGTAGTTCTGAAATTCGGTAGTTTTATCATCACCTTTGCCATCATAAACAACTGCAGTTGTAACTACGGCTGCTTCTATTGCAAGAAAGATTCCTGCTTTAAGATATTCACCAACATAAATTTCACCGGAACCTGGAATTAGGAGAGACATCATTCCAGCCAGGATTGGAGATTTTTTATTTTCTTGAGAATACAAAAACTGAGGAGTAACCGGTTCTGTATAATTGTTAAAAATTATTTTTGCATCTGCGGATAAGTTACCGGATAAAATTACTTTATCTTGACCTGTCTGTGAAAAAGAAATTGACGTTATAAAAGAAATCAATATTAAAAACTTATTAGTTTTCATTAGAATATCCTTTTCTCAAAATCTTGGAGATTTATTAAAGTTTAATATCTCAAATCCAAATAGAATTCCTGCGTATAAATTCCACTCTTGGCCGTAAGTAACAATCTCATTATTTACAGTTCTTTTAAATTCATCAAATCCATAAGAACCGCTTACGAAAACACTTGTTGGAAACAAATAATATGAACTAAGTTGAATTCTAAGTTCTGCTCCCACACCTTTTTTGAAGCTTTCGATTGTGGCGGCATCTGCATTCCATGCATTACCAAAATCAGCATTAAAAGAAAGAAATATTTTATCAATGTATAAATGCCCGGCTCTTGTATCAATATTTCGGAACAAAGGAAATCTGTATGTAAAGTTTAACCAGGCAATTTCATTTCCGCTGATGGCATAAAATGGATAAGCCTTCATTCCGATTAAACCGCCAAGATAGAAATCAAAAAAATCCGGTACAGTTGGACCAAGAATACTTCCCAATCTTAGTGTTGTATTAAATGTATGAGAATTAAAAACCGGCATAAATAAACTGGTTTTAAGTTCTAATCTGTTAAAATTAAAATTACCGTATTTGGGAATTAATAAGCCATCTTTAACTTCATACTCACCTTTTTCATTATAGTCACTGAACTCGTAGTTGTACGTAAAGTTAATATCAAATCCAACCGGATTTATCTCATCGTCTTTTGTTGGTAAAATAGAATGCCAGGTGTATTTAGCTTCTAAATTATTTCCATTAAAATAATTATCCTTTGTTGTTGGATAGAGTGTGTTGTTTTCATCAGGCAGAACAAAACTTCCAAGCACAGCCGTGTAACTGCTGTTCGCATATTTTAATTGAAGATTCTGATCCCGTGTAAAAAGTCGGTGTCTAACTACAAAATCAAACTCAAAAAGATCGTAAGTAACTTCAGTTGGAGTTATATAATCATAGTTAACTGTACCAGTACTGGTTGTATCAGCTCCAAAAAATACATCAACATTTGCTTTACGGCTTATGCTGTATAGTTCAAGTGATAATTCCGGACGCAATCCTAAAGATGATAATAGAGGTAATTTATTACGGTAATCAAAAACCAGAAATAAATCCCGCTCCAATCTTGCATTAACTGCAGCACCTGCAAATAAAGAATAACGATCAAGCATATCACTAGTTGTAACAAAAACTCCGGGTTTAAATTTTTCCCAGAAAGTATTACCAGTGTTATAATTATCAAATCTTAAGAATGGAAAAAATGTTAATCTTGAAAATGCGCCGGTATATTTTTTTTTGTCTACTTTCTCAATGTCTTTATCTTCATAATTTTTTAATGATGAGATATTGTAATCATTAATATTACCTAATGGTTTATCAGTGTCTAATGGTGGGTTCAGCAAACGGATATAACTATTACCAGCAATTACTTTTTGCTGTTCAGATTGATCAATCTTAAATATTTTATAGCCTGTGGATGTGTAACCAGCGTAAACTAAATCACCTGACTCTGTAACATCTGCCATAAATGCACCGCCAAGCACATTAGTTAATTGAGTTTTAGTTTTGGATGAAAGATCATAGGAGTAAATATTGGATATGCCGGTTTCATCCGATGAATAAACAAGATTACCTTCTTTATCAAATGTTGGATTGCGTTCATCGTTATCTGTTGCGATTATAAATTCAACATTGCCTCCATCTGCGTTAACTTTTGCGACGTCTCTTGTATTAGCATAAGAATAATCAAAAATAATGTATGAATCATCAGGTGAATATTTTGGATTGTAAACCTGTTCACCATTTTCAAAAAAGGTTAAGCGCTTAAAGTTTTTGCCATCAACATCAACCGAACCAAGATTTGTTGTTCCATCTTTTTGGAAAAGGAAAACTATTTTTTTACCATCATTAGAAATTGATGGATTGTTAGCTCTTAAGTTATGTGTTAAACGTGTTTCATCCTTGGTCGTCAAGTCATAAACGAAAAGATCGTGAACGTTATACCAGTTTTTATTGTCGTCAGAAATTTTTGCGTAAATAATTTTATCCTGTCCGGGAATAAATGAAAATGTTGAGCGTACACCACCAACAATATTTTTTTCTTTTTTAGTTTCAAGATCATATTCATAAATTCCAGCCGGACCAAAATAATCTGATGATTTGTTTGAGATGTAATAAACTTTCTTTCCATCTTTAGAAAAGGTCGGATAGAAATTTCCAAAACCATCTTCGGCTATCTGTTCACCTGTTACAAGATTTGAGGCAATCTGTTCGGTTCTTTTTTTGTAATCATTTTTAAGAAAGCTGCTCCAGTCATCATAAATCTCGTTACCGTCTTTACCCAATACATTGTAAAATGCATCATCAATAGAAAATGTTCCGAACTTGCCAAGTGATTTTGTGATATCGCGCAGTTTATCTTCGCCGTATTTTTGTGCTATATATTTTGTGAGTGCAAATCCAGAGTTGTAAACAGATTCATTACCCAAACTTGTTTTACCAAATACACCCATTTCATTCCAGGTCAGCATATTATTATCAAGTGCATAGGAACGTAAAATCATATCACGGTGAGAATCCCAATTATCATAATTAAATTCTTTTCGCATATACTGTGCGGTTCCTTCAGCAAACCAGGCAGGAACATTAACTGTTGCAAGAGGATATGATATTACAACATTAGGAAAGCCGTAAAGAATATCCGGTCTTCTTTCATCTTCATACATTAAAACTTGTAAAAAGAAAGCGGGTACACTGCGGTTTAATTTCATTGCTGATTGAATTTGAACCATGTGAGTAAATTCGTGAGAGATAACATTTCTTAGCCAGTTATGTGCGCCTCTTAAATCAAAGTCTAATGCACTTGTCCAGATTTCAATTTTATTATCAAAAAAATAAGTGGCACCATTAGCGTAATCATCAAGATCTTTTATGATATAATGAACTTTGTCAGGTTCATAATCATAAAGAGAGCAAATCGGATCCCAAACTTCATCTGCAATTTTTAAGACAGTTTGAGCCGTTCTTTCTGCACCTTCATGAAAGTGGACTTCAACATGCTCACCTTTTATTGTGTACCAATCAAGTTCAGGATGAAATTGGGTAAACTGAGCAAAAAGATTAGATGCAAAAACTATGATAAATAAAGGAAATAATAATTTCATAAATAGATAAAATTGAGATAGTAAAGAAATTATTTAACAACAGCTATTTTAATAATTACAGATTCTGATTTACCGCTGGAGCCATTCGCTTCAATTCTTGCAAGATAAACTCCGCTTTGAATATTACTTACATTCCAAACAGTTTCATTATCAAGTCCTCCCTGGGCATCATCATTAAGTTCAGCAACATAATCTCCGGCAAGATCAAATATCTTAATGTTTATTTTAGAATCCTCACCAACAAAATATCTGATTGCAGTTTCACCATTGTAAACGGGATTTGGATAATTATACGCTCGTGAAGTTGGAAAGAATTCATTTATTACATTTGTGTTTGAGGCTGATGAAAGTGAAGAATGATTTGAATTATTTCCAAATAATTCTGCCCAATCAATTCTACCAGAAGTCGAAGAAACAGACCAACCCAATAAACTCGATTGTGTTAATCCGGAAAAAACTAATTTATTTTCATAATCAAAAATTAGAGATGAACCATAAGTGTTATTTCCCAAAGAAATAGGAAAACCTGGAACAAGTTTACTCGATCCACCATCAATTGCAAAAATTCGCCCATCTTCTGTTAGAGAAATTATTTCACTTTTTAAGTCGCCTTCGATATCAGCAACTATAGGTGATCCAATAAATCTCATTCCATTTGGATCACTAGAGGGAAAGTTATCTGCTAACGAGCCCTGAAAATTATATGCCTGGATATTACCGTTATTAACGATGATAAAATTATTACCATCATTTTTTAAATCAGCTAATGCGAATGATGAAATTATTGTATCAGCTGGAATATGAAAAGTTAAAATTACCTCATAACCTTTGATCAAATAAATATTATTACTTGATGTAAGCACAACTGAAAGCGAATTTTGTTCTTGGTCCTTAGTTAAGGCTACTTGAATTGGTATTTCATTATTAAAGATAAAATATCCATGCTTATTAGCAATTTGACCAAGATACTCTGGATATTCAAATTTATTATAAGTAATAAAAGAATATTCATCATCCAAGATTGATATTTGAGTAATATCATCATTTGACCTGCCTGCTAAGTAGATATCTTTAACTACTGGACTATTATCTAAAATTGACTGGAAATCATATACATTTACAACACCAGTTGAAATACCAACTAAAACTTCAAATTGTTCAGTTAATGTTTTTCTGAAAACTAAAGGTGCCGTAATTTGATATCCGATATCCACGGATTGAAAAACAAAGTTTGTATCAGGATAAGCAGCCGCATTATTAACAATGTTAATTTTAGAACCATTAGAACCTAAAACATAACTTCTTGAACCAAAAGAAGTACTTACTACTTTATGCTCAGAAAAATCTGCAAGCTTAAACAGTGTTAAATCTGCATCATTTAAGAACAACTCCCCAGTTCCTGATAATATTGCAAAGTTTGGAAGATTACCTGTTGATTCACTTGGTGGAATTAGTGTAATAGATGAGGGCTGGGTAAGAACACCATTAATATTTGAACCAAACACTGGTTTAATTATTGAATCACCATACTCAATCTTGAAAGACATTCTGTTTGATATGGATGAAAAATCCTTAATGGTTATTAAACTATTTGCGCCGGTGTTTGTTTTAGTATCGGGTCGTGAATCCTTATTAAAAATATTTTTAAACAGTTCAGCTTTGTTATCTGCAAACCAAAAATCCTGTTCAGTACCTTCTCCAATAACTACATCGCCAAAAATTGTTGTAAACTGTTCGCCAATATCCTGAACACCATCAGCTTCTTCTACATCTACGCCGCGGCGTGTTTTTTCTGTGTTTATTTTATTCTCGGCTAACTTTTCATTTATTACATTTTCATCAATGTGCCAGACAACAATTCCATTACCGGGTAAAGCCCAATCAAATTCATCAACATCAAGAACAACACCGGATAATGAATCTGTATCATAACTGTAAAATCCGGTTGTGTCTTTGGTAAAATTTCTTGTAAAGACATTACCATTAGATTTTAAAGTTACCTGCGAGCCATTTGCCAACACATCTCTTTGCCTGTTTTCAATCAAATAATATTCTGAAGAATTGATCGGGACTTTTAAGATAACGGTATCAGCTAAAGTAGCTGCCAGTTTGGTTACTAAACTAATATCATAATTTCCAGGTGATATTTCTATAGCATCAGCCCCGCCAAGATAAATTTTTTCCCACGCAGAAGGTTCTGGAGGAAAACATCCATTGTATGCAAAGATTGATTGTCCATCCATCAAACCAAATCTTCCAATTGCACTTAAACCTGTTTCTGTATCGAATAAGTCCGGCAGACCAAGATGACTTGCAACGCTTGCAACAATTAATCCATTGATAGTTATCTCAAATAAAAATGTTCCTGATATGGTTTCTAATTCTCTGCTTTCAGTCTCAGGAATTATCATACTATTCTTAATTTTGAAAGTGCCGTTTGAAACTGGAAATCCCTCAAAGGTAGAACCAAAAATATTTTTAAGTGAATTTTCTCCAAGATAAACTGATGGTAAATCTCGTTCATTACCCAAACTTCCTGGTAGAGATATATCTCTTCCTACACCAGCATGGAAAATCACAAAAAGATTATAATCAGAAAAAGTTAAACCCGGATACATTGCATCAGCTTCAGTCCAGACTTCTTCAGCAAACTGTCCCATTGGAGTAAAGTCATCTGAGCCAGGTGCTGGTGAATAATTTCTCATAGTTTTTATAACAGAAAAAGTATCGGGCAAAATTGTAAACTGAACATCAACTTTTCCGTTAGAAACTTTTTGAAAATAATTTTTAACAAATGTAAGATGTGATTCAAAATAATCTCTATCATGAGGCAATGGATCTAAAATATCATTACCATAGCTTTGAGAATATATCGAACCAAACTTTCCATTTCCAAAGGTTGCACCATCGCGGTCTTCCTGAAAGTTTACCATTACTGCTAAGATTTTAATAGTATCATCCGCGAGAGCAGAGAGGCTAATGTTTGGGCTTGGATTAATTTTACCAATAAAACTTTGGGCAGATAAACTGCCCAAAGTTATTAAACTGATTGCGAGAGTTAGAACAATTTTTAACATAAGAAATTAGATTCCCCTTGGTAATCCTCTTGTTGATTCTGGTACAGCACCCCATCCAATAAGTACTGTAAATCTTAGTGTGTCAGAAAGCGGATGGTTTTCACCACCTTTAAATACTGAAGTAGTTATATAACTAAAATCAAATCCATAAATATCATATCTGATGCCTGCGCCAAAAGTTGCAAATTTTCTATTTCCATAACCAGGGTCTTCATAGAAAAACCCTGCACGGAGTGCAAACAGAAAATCACCGGGTGTTCCATACCAGTATTCAAGACCCATAGAAGTAACAATGTCTCTTATTTCATTGCTGAAGGATTCATCTCCCCACGCTGAAATAATTGCCTGATAGAATTCATCAGATCCAGTGCTGTCTCTGCTGACTAAAAGCTTGCTAAAATCTAATGTGTAAATCAGACTATTAAACTCATCATCAATTACTTTGTAAGCAAAACCTAATCTAAAGTTTGTTGGTATTGGATCTGCCTGAGCTTTATCAATGTAATAAATTTTTGGTCCAAGGTTGCTTAAGTTGAATCCAAGACTAAATTTGCCGCCAATGTCTTCATCAACTAAAGGAAGAACAAATTTTTCAGGTCGCCACATCGAAGAAATATCAAAACTTACTGATGTTGCAACACCGCTTCCCTGTTCCTCACCAACACTTTGGTCAGATAAACGACTATGAATAATTCTAAAATTAAATCCTAACCCCCAGTCATTTGAAAGCTTTGTTGCATAACCCAATGTAAGTGCTGCATCAAAAGATCTAAATGTTCCGATTGGATCAGGACTATCTTCAGCGGTTCTAACGAACTCACCAAAATTCATGTAAGTTATACTGGCAGTAATGCTTCCGCTGATATCTTCAATGTATTGTCTGTACGTTAGGTAATCGTAGAATAAATCCAGATTAAACTGAGGCAGCCAGTTACTATGTGTAATACTAACCTCTGTACCTGAAAGAAATGCGATACCTGCAGGATTCCAGAATATTGCAGCAGAGTTATCTGCCAATCCTGTACCTGATTCACCTATACCACCGGCACGGGAATCCGGGGCAAGTAGTAAGAATGGAACAGCAGCTTCACCTTGTGCATACGATACTTTGGCTAATACCCCAAACAGCATGCTGATCATCATTAACCTGAGAACTATTTTCATTTTTTATCCTCCGAGATAAATAAGATAATTAAAAATTTCTAATCAATATTGAACATTAAATATAACTAATAACACTTATATAAAACACATTTTTTTGTAGCGGATTATTTTATCACCGCAAGCTTACCAAGTACACTTTTACTAAACTGTCCATCAACAGATTTTACAATTACTTTATATAGATAGGTTCCATTAGCCAACTGATCTCCATCAGCATCTCTTCCATCCCAATCGATAACTGCAAATCTTTCATTAAGATTATTTCTCTCAATTTCTTTAATCAATCTGCCTGCTATTGTATAGATTTTTATTTTAACATCAATCGGCTGCGCTAAATTTTGCTGAAAAGTAAATTGAGTATTATCTCTAAATGGATTTGGATAATTATATAAATCCCTAATCTCAAGGTCACTTCCATCTACAACAGAAAAGAAAGTATTTTCTTCAGAAAAATTATTAAAAACATCCCAGGCTTTTACAAGTAATTCATAATCACCATTTGCCATGGATGAAAATTTATAATTGATAGCACCTGTTCTGCCGCCGGCGTCTAAATCCCCGGTAAAATGATTTGTAAAATCAATAGGGTTATTTAACTGCTGATTTAGTACACCCTCTAATTTATGCCCAACACCGGTGCCCGTTGTATTCAATCCCGTTTCATCAGAAAGCTTAACTATCAAATTAGGATTCTGATTAACAAGATATCCATTGTTATACGCAACATCGTCAAAATATATTTCTATATCAGGGCCTTTACCATCATTAGATATCGAGCTATCTGTTCCGCCTACAATAATTTTATTTGTATATCCGATTCCATCAACAGAATTATCCAAGAAATAAAAAATTACTTTACCGTTTTTATTTTCATAAGAAATATCTTTTGGTACTATAAAATTTTCTGAAAACTTGCCATTATTAATCGATACTCTTCCGTTAAAAATTAATCCGCCCGGCATATTAACAGGATAGTTTCCAATAGCTGATAACAGAACTCTTCTTTCAGAATCATAAATAGTTAAGAATCCTTCACCATTAAAATCGGTCCAGGGAGTGTTATCTGGTTTTAGCACAGTTCCATCAATTTTAGTTCTGCTTAATGCTTTTATCTGAATATTAGCAGTTAAATCCTGTCCGTTAATAGAATCAATGTTAGCAACATATTGCGGTACAAGCAGCCGTAATGTCGGATCGCCAAAAATATTATACTTCTGATCATTAACTTGAGTAGTCTTGGAAATTAATGCAGCCTTACCGATTGGAATACCAAGGTTTAAAGTGTCTTTGCCTGAATTAAATAAATTGGTAATAAATCTATACATTAATGCTTCGTTTGATCCCGCAAACACCAATCTTGAAGCTGTAAAACTGGCAATAGCACCACTGTTTGGTAAAAACATTATTGCTTCTGCCGCACTTTGATAATTTGGAATGTCGAAATATCCAAAGTCGCAGGTTGCTGCACCCAAGAAAAAATACTTGTCATTCTGTAATTGGGGTAGAACTACACTTTTTTCAAAAATAACTTCGTGCGCCCAAAGTTCAGGACTGCCGTGACCAAAATAATTCAGGAATAAAGTACCTTCATTTATCGCATCAATTATTGCTTTATTAACATCAGGCTTTCTTCTACCCTGTCCTGTAATAACATCGGGATAAGCAGCGCTATATATTTTATTGAAGTTAAAAGATTTTGGGAAATAGCTGTTCACCAAATTTTCTGATGGTGCAGTATGCAGTGAACCTTCATAAGTACCATCTGATTTTAATCCATCATCTGATATGAGAGTTATTAGATTTCGCCAATCACCTCTCTCTTGATTTAACTCGTAATCTATAATTTTATTAACCATCAAATTGGCTTCACCGGGATTCGCACACGTAATTCTGCCAAGAGCAAGATCCACAGTATTATCATTGCCTGAAACTCTTCCAAAATAATCATCAGTTGTGTATGAATTTAATAATGACAATGATTCCTCAGACTGCCAGGTTACTACAAAGTTATCACCATATTTTTCAATATTTTTATAATCATAAGTACCTTTTCCAAAGAACAAAACATATTGTGGTTCGGTTGTCCAATTATCATATGCATATTTTAAGTAATCTCTAACGGCTGTGGGATCAATGATGCCACCTGAAAATTCATTATAAATCTGTTCAATATCTGCAACGTAGGTTGAGATAGTTAAAGGAGCCTGATTTTCTCTGTAGCTTTTAAGATTATTGGCTGCATCTTTAAATGCTTTATTAGTAACGATAATAAATTTAGCGCCCTGCTCTTCACCCCTTAAATTGGAGTTTTGAACCTCCACGGGATTTGAAGGAGATTTAAATGCATCACTGCCTATAGCATAATATTTAGAACGTTGGGTTGGACTTTCATCAAATTGAAAATGAACTTCACTGCCGCTTAGCATAGAATAATTTGAGACCAGTTTTACATCAGAAAAATTAGTAATATCAAAAACTTTAATGTTGGATGAAGTAAATCCATTCAGTTGATATTGGATAATCCCTCCCAGGGGATCTGAAAAAAACATTAAATTATCACCAAATGCTTTTAATTCTTTTTCGTATTGAATTGTAAAATAATCTATATAACCAACTGACGTAACTCCTGAAGGTATTACACTATAATTTAATACGCTTCTGTTTTCCGGTAAATCTCCGTTATAAGTAAAAGTCCAGGGAGTTGGACTAACAACACCTGCTGTATATTGAGTTGAACCATAACCTGCAAGATTGCGTTGAAACAATTGATTTCCATTTTCAGCAACACTTAAATTTAACCCTGATGGTGACCCAACTGCAAACCTGAAAGTATAATTTATTGCAGTACCACTTATTCTTCCATTAAGACTATTCGTATAAGTCCGTGAGGTAACTGATGAAGAAAAATCATCACCAAAAAACTGGCGACCGGTTTTACCTAAATTAATCTTATCAACTTCCCAATCAGCATAAGCTGTTGAAGTGGTTTGAATTAAAACAGGAGTAGTGCTTAATCCTGATTTTTCTGAAATTCGTTTCCCATTATTGCCACCAGCAGTAATCCAGAAATAGTTTTTATCAGAATAAGGATGTTTAAATCTTTTTATTGTGCTGCCATCTGAATCATATTCCCAAAAACTGCTTCCTCTTCCGTAAAATAAAATGTAATCGGCATCATCAAATTTCCCATCTTCTTCACCAACAACAAGTATAGCATTCTCAACAAGATCATTCGGTCGTGCTGCCGTTACACTTTCAGAGTATGCTTTACCACCGTTATTAAAAATTTTTATTGTTCTAGGATCAACAGTATTACCGTCAATTCCGTATAAAGATAAATTTGCTTTTGATATTTTATAGATTCCTTCTTCCGGTGCTTCAAACTTTACCCATTTACCGTTTGCAAGAACGCTATTTTCAACAACAACTTTTTTCAGGCTCTTATTAGAATTTTGATTGTTCCAATATTTTGCAACTTCATAATTAATAAGTATACCTTCCAAAAAATCATCAGCAGGTTTTGATGAAATTATACCCTGGCTGTTAAAATTGATTCGAAAAATAATATTTGTATAAAGTCTGATCTTATTTGTTACTGCATCAAATTTTATTGGAGAAACATTCATCGTTTGTAAGGGAACATCTCTCATCAAACCAAATTCACCAAAGGTCACTATTTCTTCATTTGATTTGAAAGTTGAATACTCTGAATTTTGCTTATACTCAAATGAAACGGAAAAGGTATCCCGTACAGGATAAGGAACGGGAAAAAGTTGCCCGGTTAATTCTTTATAAGATGAAGAGAGTACTTCAATCGTGTTACCAAACTCGGAGGGAACTCCAACATTAATGTTTCTTTCTATGATCGCAGGTAATCCCCAGTCATTGTAGTTTTTTAGTATGCCTGATGAAATTTCAACTCTTCGGAATGTTATACCATCATATTTAAATAGAGAAGAATCTATAACTACAGGAGAATATTCTATGGTTATAGAATTAAAATCCGAAGATAAAACTTTAACATCACGTTGAGAATACAGAAGAGACGCAGTGATGAGAAACAGTATTATGGAGATCTTGCTTTTCATTTCAATCAAATTAATTATTAATTGATTTTCTATTTAATTCTGATTTTTTTCTGTAGCAAGGATCTCTAAAAGTTTCTCCTAATTTTTAACCAAAAATGGCATCTATTTATCAAATAGTCAAGTCTTTATATCAGTTGCGTTTTCCTAAGATCGTTTAATAATTGCCTTGTATCGACAAAAAACACTGGTAAAGTGGATTTTTCAAATTTAACCCGCCTATTTTTACCCACTAAAACAAGCTTTCTTTTATTCTGACCAAGTGGATTAAGTGCTTCAAAATATTTACTAACTTTTTTATCAGGATCACTTAACACAGGAAAATCAATTTTATTATTAGCGCAAAAAGACATGTGTGATTCGACAGGATCAATATTAATCCCAATAACCTTTATACCAAACTTTATTAGTTCTTCCTGATTTAAAGTATAATCAACTAACTGTTTTGTGCAAACCGGCGTATTATCTTTTGGATAGAAAGCAAGTAAAACATCCTGATCCAGATTTTCATACAAATCAAATTTTTTATTGTATTGATCGTTCAACTCAAAATTTTCAACTTCCATCCCAATTTTCATAAACCAAGTAGTTCTTTATTTTTTCTCATCGCATTAATGCAAAATTGTATATGTTCATCTAATAGAATATTTATTTCTGCAGCTCCGTTAATTATATCATCTCGACTAACTGCTTTTGCAAAGGCTTTATCCTTCATTTTCTTTTTTACAGAACTGACTTCAACTTCATCAACCGTTTTTGAAGGACGAACGTAGGTTACGGCAGTAATAAATCCTGCTAATTCATCGCAGGCAAATAAAACTTTCTTAAGAATTGTGTCCCGTGGTACTCCGCTGTAATCTGCGTGTGATAAAATCGAACTAATAAATTCTTCATCAAAACCTTTTCCTCTTAAAATCTCAGCCCCTTTAAATGGGTGTTCTTCTGCAGTTGGAAATTTTTCATAATCAAAATCGTGAAGCAATGCCACATTTCCCCAGTATTCAACATCTTCATTTAATTTTTCAGCATAAGCTCTAACACAAGTTTCAACTGCGTAAGCGTGTTTTAATAAACTATCACTTTTAGTGTATTCTTTTAAAAGTGCTAAACAATATTCTCTATTTCTCGTCACGTCCATTATTTTCTCATTTTACTTGGTGATGAAATAAAACTCGGACATAAATCCGATATTACACACTCGCTGCATTTAGGTCTGTTTGCAATACAGATTTTTCTTCCATGTGTAGCTAGCCAATGGGATGAATTTATCCAATAAGATTCCGGCAAAAGTTCTTTTAATCTAATTTCAATTTTATCAGGATTCTGGGATTCAATAAATCCGAGCAAGTTAGATAATCTCTTAACATGTGTATCAACAGCAATAGCAGGAATCCCAAACGCATTGCCGGCAATTACCGAAGCAGTTTTTCTGCCAACTCCGGAGAGTTTAACAAGCTCATCAAAATCAGCGGGTACTTTACCTTTATGATTCTTTATCAACTCATCGCAGCAAGCTTTAATACTCCGTGCTTTTTGTTTATAAAAGCCTGTTGAAAATATTTCTTTTTCTAATTCCTGTTGAGTAAGATTAATAAAATCCTGCGGCTTTTTATATTTTTTAAAAAGTTCTTTTGTTACAATATTTACTCGTTCATCTGTGCATTGTGCAGAAAGAATAGTTGATATAAGTAATTCGAAAGGATTTGAATATACAAGAGCAGGTTTAACTTTAGGATATTCTTTTTTAAGGATATCAAATATTCTTTTGGCAAAATCCTTACTAATCTTTGCTTGCATCTTTATTATATCTTGGATGAGTAATTTTTAATCGTTCAACAGGAATATTATTTATAATGTGTGATTGAATAATTTCTTCAACATCATTTTTTGTAACAGAACCGTACCAAATCTGTTCAGGATAAATAACAATCGATACACCAAACTCGCAAGCATCTAAACAGCCTGCACCATTTGCTCTTATATCAGCATTCAATCCAAGTTCTTTTAATCTTGCTTTAAAGTGCTCACGAATCTCAGCGCTTCCCTTTTCAGAACAACACCCTCGTGGATGTCCATCGGGTCTTTTGTTTTCACAAATAAAAATATGTTTATCAAATCTTTTCATACATACTAAAATAAGAAAAGCGGACATAAAGTCCGCTTAATTCATTTGTAGCGCGTACGGGATTCGAACCCGTGATCCCCGCCTTGAGAGGGCGGTGTCCTAAGCCACTAGACGAACGCGCCAATGTAAAATTTATAATATCTCTTTATGAATATCTAAATAATACCTTGCACTTTTAACCAATTATATCCCTTAATTGATTTAAAGAACTTTTCTCTTAGCATTGCTTCACTCCTTGTTTTAAAGGACTCGAAATAGTGAAGCTTATATGGAGTATGTCCCTTAGTGTATCTTACTTTACCAGAATTATGATACTGCACTCTTTTAAGTATATCCTCAGTAGAACCGTAATAATAAGTACTATCCTTTTCACTTTTTAAAATGTAAGCGAAGAACATAATTTTTTACAATATTTTATTGCGTACGGGATTCTTCCGTAGGAATCCCTTCGGGAGAACCCGTGATCCCCGCCTTGAGAGGGCGGTGTCCTAAGCCACTAGACGAACGCGCCAATGTAATTTATTAATTAAGAATTTGTAATGCATAATTTACAATTGAAGATTTTCTTAATTGTAGATTATATATTTTTCATTTTACACTAAAGTGGTTGTCCCGTCAGGTTTCGAACCTGAACTCTTCTGATCCAGAGTCAGACGTGTTGCCAATTACACCACGGGACAAAATATTGCTTAATTTTGATGCCAAATATATCTGAATTCATTTCTAAATGCAATCAGATTTAGGATGCCGAAATTACTTGAGATTGGTAGAAATCTTAACTTAATTTAGTGTAACAATAAAGATTTATTACGGATGAAAGAATTATTTATACTTTATATTCTGATCTCATCAACTGTTTTGGCGCAGAGTTTTGAGTTTAGTACAGCCATAGGAAAGTTCAATAGAGCTTCGTCTTTCTATATTACTGCAAATGGCTTGATTTACATTTCTGATTCAGGCAGTGATGAAATCATTTTGATTGATACTTTAGGTAATCAATTAAAAACTTTTGGAGGTTACGGCTGGGATCAAAATTCTTTTGATGATCCTGCAGATGTATTTGCTGATCCACTTAATATTTATGTTGCCGATAAAAATAATCATATGATTAAAAGGTTTGATAAAAATCTTAACTTTTTGTCTGCACTTTACACAAGAGAAAGTGATTTTAGCCAGGAACAATTTGCCTATCCCTTAAGCTGTGCAACTTCAAACCAGGGAGATTTATTTTTTATAGATTCCGATAATAAAAGAATAATGAAGTTTGATATTTTTGGAAATTTCATTGTAAATTTTGGTGGATTTGATGCGGGTAAATATCAACTATCAAACCCAAAACAACTCGCTATCTCTTCTCATAATAATGTTTTTGTGATAGATGGTTCAGATATTGTTATCTTTGACAATTTCGGGAATGGAAACAGAATAATAAATCTTGAAAAAGAAATTAACAGCATACGAATACTTTTTGATCAATTAGTTATTTGTGCTGAAGACAAAATTTATCATACTTATTTAAGAAATGCTGAATCAACTCTTACAGAAATCAAAGCTAACGGAATTGAAATAAACTCAAAAATCATTTCTGCAATTTTAATGAATGATAAATTATATGTCCTTACTGCAAATGAGTTATTAATGTTCAGTCAAATCAATTGAGCCTGATTTGTTGAATGATGAATTTGTCCGAAAGCGATTGCTTTTACGATTGGTTTTTTTATTTCTTATTGCAATCTGGTTCTTTGGAATTATCAGTCCCTGTTTTAATTTTGACTTAACCAGTGCTTTTTATCCATTCCAAAAACAGATATACTCAACTGTTTGTCATCAGAACATTAATAAATCATTTATCTGTAATGATATTTGTTTTTTGGTATGTGCCAGATGCACTGGAATTTATTCGGGAGCTTTAATTTCTGCACTGGCGATAATATTTTATTCAAAACAATTCCTTCTTAGGACCAAATATTTGGTAATATTTTCAATTCCAATGTTATTAGATGTTATTCTCTTAAACTTTGGCGCATATAATTACATCCATTCACTATCCGCCATAACAGGTTTATTTTTCGGTTCATCATTATTTCTATATATTTTAAGTGCGATTGAAAATTTACTTTTTAGCAAATCAAAGAATCAAAAATGAATTTTAAAAAATATCTCCCTACTCTTGTATGCGGATTTGGCGCAGCAGTACTTTCTACCGTTCCCGGAATAAAAAACTTTAGTTGTTGTCTCATCGTTCCCGGTGCGGCTGCAATTTCAATTCTGCTGGATAAAAAGATTAACAATTCAAATGAAAAGATCCTTCTGGGCAAATCTTTTGGATTTGGTTTTTTAACCGGACTATTTGCAACTCTGTTTATTACCACATTTGAAATGCTTATTACTTATTTCACGAAGTCAAATGAACTCATTCAGAATTTACCGCAATTAGAATTAACTATGCGTCAATGGAATTTAGGACAAATGGTTGATGAATCTTTAAAGCTAATTAAAGGTATATCCAAGGAAATTCAAAAAAGTGGTTTCTCATTCATTTATCTTTTAATGATTCTTTCAAGCAACTTTATTACTAATTCAATTTTCGGAATGATCGGCGGGGCACTGGGAATGAGCTTAGCAAATCGAAAAGAAAGAGAGAAAGATTCTGAATTATGATTACAGCCTTTATCTTTTTCGTTCATTTAATTTTTGGATTAGTTATCTTCACAAAAAAATGGCAGGATGAAAATCTATCAGCAGGATTTTTAAACATTGCACTTATTGCAATTTTGTTTGCAGTTGGTTGGACGATTACAGGAATAGTTGCAAAACTTGTAATGGAACCGAAAGGATTGGGAATGCAGTTTGATAGAGATGCATTTTCATTAACACTTCTAACTATAATAGAATATTTCTTTTATAAATTCTATTATCACGAAGATACTACTGCAGCCGATAAGGAAAAACAATAACCGCAGTTTGATCACCCTGCACCTGGTTTGAATTTAATGGTTCAAATCTCCATTGCCACAACGAATTTATTGCCGCATTTTCTAATCGTGTATCTGCTTTTGAAAGCAAAAATATTGATCCAACTGTACCATCAGGTTTTATTGTAAACTTTAATCTGATATCAATTTCTTTATTCACGCCTTCAGGATAAGCAGGAATAACATAGCTGTAAATTTTTCGTGTACCTAATCCCCCGCCCTCAAAATGAAAACCAAAATCACCAGTACCCTGATTTAGATTTCCTTTTTTATCACCTGTTGAATTTTCACTTTCACGCTGCTCAGTTTGCTTAACTGTTTCTTTTTTTACTTCTTTATCTTTTTGTGCAGGGTTAACATCACTTACATCAGTATTTTTTGCTTTAGGAAGTTCAACCTCTTTTACTTCAAGGTTTTTATTTTTTGTGATATCTTTTTCCTGCAGCTCAGCTTTTTCTAATACTTCATCAAACGATGTTCCAGCAGAACCGGATGAACCTGCACCGCCTAAAACTCCAAACGATAATTCAACATACTCTTTCGAAGCATACTCAAAAGATAGATTGATTAACAGGAACAGCAAAAGTAAAATTAAATGAAATATTACTGAAGCTGAGTATGAGACACGGCTAACGTTTTGATTTGACAAATACATATTAAAGTTTCTCTTTTTCAGTTTCTATTGTAAATTTTTCTATGTTTGAAATTTTTGCAGCATCTATAACTTTAATTACAAGATCAATTGCAACAGTTTTATCTGCACGTATTATAAGATTATCTTCATTGGTTTCGGCTTTCATCTGACCAAGTTTACCGGGAAGTTGATCAATACTTATTTCTTCTTCACCTGCAAAAACTCCGCCCATTGGCGTTAATGTTACAATCATTCTTGATTGCTCGGATTTTTCATTCATTTTTGAACCGGGCAGTTTTACTTTTACTCCTGTTTGAATAACGAATTGTGATGTAAGTAAAAAGAATATCAGCAGCAGCATCACAATATCTGTTAAAGAAGAGTAAGCAAATATGCTTAATGGTTCTTTAGAAAGTTTAAATTTCATTTTATTACCTATAATTCCATTTCAATTTCGTCATCAATTTCAACTTCATCTTTTCCGCCATCCTGAATTACATCAATAACATCATTTGCAACTGTTTCCATCTCGCCAACTAATTTTTTAACAGCGCTCAAGAAATAATTATATAACGCAAAAGCAGGAATACCAATTATCAAACCAAATGCTGTGGTAATTAACGCTTCCCAAATTCCACCGGCAAGATCGCTTGGATTTGCTGCCCCAGCTAAATCCTGAATTGTCATAAATGCCTGAATCATTCCTGTAACAGTTCCAAGAAATCCTAACAGTGGAGCGATACCTGCTACAGATGCAAGAACAGATAATCCTTTTTCAAGTTTGCTAACTTCTTGACTTCCTGCATTTTCTATGGCGTCTTTAACTCTATCGTGCCCGTATTTGTATTTCTTCAATCCTTTACGAACAATATTTGCAACCGGTGATTTTTCCTGCATGCAGTAACTTATAGCACCGGAAATATCTTTTTTCTTTATGAATCCTCTTATCCTGACCATAAAAGCGGGAACATTAATTTTAGCTTTTCTCAGCATTATAAAACGATCGATTGATACTGCCAGTCCTATTATTGAACTGAGAAGTATAAACCACATAATAAATCCACCCTTTAAGAAAATATCTAATAAGTTCATGTTTATCCTTTAATAATTAAATTATCTAATATTTTTATTTGCGAAAATTAATGCTTCTTCTTTACTATCAAAATTTCCCACTCTCACCCGGTACCAGGTTCCACGTCCTGGAATTTCTGCAGCTTCTACGAATGCATTGAGACCTTTGTTCCTGTATTTCCCTGCTTCATTTTCTGATATTGAACTTGATCTGAAAGCGGCAACCTGCACAACAAAATAATTTCCATACTTATAAATATTGTTTCCAACATTCAAAGCTTTATTTGTCGGGATTACAGAATTTATAGTTTGCTTAGTTTCGGTCCCTGTCTGTTTCTGGATTTCTTTTTCAACTTTTTTGGTTTCGGTATTTATTGGTTCCGTTTTCACAACTTCATTTATTCGAGTATCTAAATTCTGATCTTCATTTTTAGGAGTAACTGTTTCAGAAATTGAAGTTTCATTTACCTTAGGTAAATATGGATATGTTATTGGAATATCAAAATCCCTCTGAACAATTTTGGTATTATTTGTTTTTAAAACAATCTGCTTAGCCGCAGGCGTAACTTCACTTTTTTTATAAAATTCCAGGTACCAATACAGGGCTAGTGATAAACCAATTACCAGAAGCGGAAATACAATAAAAGGAATAAGGTTTCTCTTTTTTACTGGATCAAAATATTCAACCTTTTGCTCTTCTATTTTTTCTAATTCAATTTTAGCTTCTTCGTTATTTCCATCTAAAAAATTTTCTTGAACTTCATTTTCAATCTCTGAGCTACTTTCATCTAAAATGGAATCAATATTATTAATATCCACATTGCTCTCAATTACATCTTTGATTTCCTCATCAAGTATCTGGTCAGATTCCTTAGAATCAAATTCGCCAAAATTATCAATAGTTGATTTTACTTCCTCAAACTCTTCATCAGTATTTTTTTCAGTACCCGGTTTGTAAGGTTCAAAATACTTGGAAGTGCTTTTCCAGAATTCTTCGTCAGAGATTTTATCTGCAACAGGAACGTTATCAATAAAATTTGATTTTTCTGTTTCAAAGGCATCATCAATTACTAAATCATTTTTTAATTCTGCAGTATCATCCAGGTCTTCGACAATGTTGTTTATCAATAATTCCTGCTCATCAATTTCAGCAGGCTCATTTTCACTTTCTAATAATTCATCCAGTTTTTCTGATGATTCATCTAGTATGATCTCTTGAACCGCTCCAGTTTCACTCGGTAATTCTTGATTTGATAATAAATCCTGTTGAACTAAATCTTGGTTACTAGATTCATTTTCAATTTTTATAGAATCTTCTACAATCTTTGTTTTATGTTTTGAAGTATTATCCATATTAATGTGTTCATCAGCTATATCAAGAATTGATTCAGCCTCAATTTGCTTAGAAAAAACTTCCCCAAAATCCCAGGCGATATTCTTTAACTCTTTAGTCTGCTTTTCGTACTCACTCAGTTGCGGTTTTAAGTCAATACCAATTTCTACATCACCTTGCGGCTGTTCTATAGTATCTATTCTGGATTTTTCATCCCATTGTAACTGCACCTGATTTGAATTGTATGAACGAGCATCAATAACAAGAGTAGGAAAATTTTCTTCAGACTCTGCAATATCTGATGCGGCAATAATTTTTTCTACTTTAGATTCGATTAATCTTCTATACTCATATCCGGAGGCTGGCATATAGATATTATCAAATGGAACTCCACGCAAAGGTATTAAAGGTTTACCAATACTTAAGCTAAAAGCGGAATCTATAGGATGATAATCTTCTTCATCAAAGAAAGGAATATTAAAAACCAGCCCTTTAGTTTCAGAATTTCTTAAATCTTTGTCTTCAGAAAAAAGCACGAACTCAACCGCTTCTTCAGAGACTTCGCTATCCGCAAAACCAAAATATGGTCTTTTAATACTTCCTTTTATAAGATGGAAGTATCCAAAATCCTTAACAAATATCGATTGACCAATAGCAATAACTGAAGAAATTCTTTTCAAAAATAATTCAAAAAATATCTTGGCGTCCGTATCGGGTACTCCAACATTTTTTGCTACTTTTCTTATTAATTCCGTTTTAGTCATTTTTCGCTTTAGTAATTAAAATTTTACAAACGATAATTAACACCAATAATAATATTTAATGGAACTTCTTTGTATCCATTCCAAAAATAATTTTTCTGATTAAGTATATTATTGATATCCAAAGTTAAATCAAGATTTGGTTGAAATGAATATATAAATGATAATCCTAAATCAAAATAATTACCAATCGAAATTTCATTTTCTATATCTGCAAATCTTTTAGACAAATAATCTAATCTTACAGATGTTGATAAACCATTTTGCCATTTATAAGTGTAGGTGCCATTTAGATTAAAAACTGGTAAATATGGGATTTGATTGCCATCGGTATCTTCTATATCAGAAAATTGTACTGAGGCATACAATTCACCCGAGGGTCCGAGGTAAAATAAAAAGTTAGCGTACGGGCTTATACTATTCATATCTGCATAGCGCAAATCAAATTTTCCAGAATCAGACGATGAACCAAAATAAGGGAACGCATCAGATTTGAAGTATTTAAGTCCGCCATCAATCTGAAAATATTTATCAAACTCATATTTTACGGAAGCATTTAGTGCATTACTTTTTTCCCAGTAAATACTACCAATACTATCAACTTTGAAATAATTATTCTTAATAACAAAACTTCCTGGACTCATAAATTCAGCAGTTGGTGCATACTCACCAAAAAGAGTAATGCTTTTATCTAACTTTATTGCAACAGAAGCATAAAGTGCGTTGTAGGTTTCTCCAGCACCTCGTGAGAATGTCCATCCTGCAGTTCCCTTAATTAACTTTGTAAAAAACAAACCTGCAGTTGGTCGAATTAAAAAGAAATCTTTACCTGAGTTATCGCCCAAAAGATTTTTAATTGAATGGTTTCGATAATCAACAGTGGCACCGACATTTACGGCAGCTAATTTATATAGTGCCTCTCCTTTTAAGCGAAGATTATTTTCATCAAATTCTTCTTCGGAAATATTAGTTACATTATTTGTTAAGTTTAATCCGAATAAAAAATTACTGCCAAAATCATTTTTGATATCAACTACAAACTTTCCATAGTTTAATGTACGTTTTTCTTCGGGGTTGTCGGAAGCAAAAAACTTATAACTTGTAGTACCATAATCTGCGTTAACATTAAATTGCGTACCGGGGAATATTTCGCCATCAATATCAGACCAGTAAGTAAAATTAATACCAAATCTTGTAGTGAAACGATCGCTGTTATCTTCGTATGCTCGAGTAAAATCGCCTTTAGCCATACCTTCAATAATTCCATTTGTAAATGGATGTGCATAAGTAGCGCTTACTGTTGGGATAGTATATAATCCAATTCCGGCAGCAATGTTTCCTTTGTAAAAACTTACGTCGTTCAAAAAGCTCATATCACTTTTTAACGGATTAGAAAAATCACCAATCTCAAGTTCTTCAGGTGAATAAGATGGTTTAATAAAATCCTCATTTACTGATGAAACAAAATCAGGTTTAATCTTATCAACTTTTTTAATGTTCAACTGACTTTTGCCAGTAATTACAAAATCAGGCAGTTCAACATTTGGGTTATTTGATTTATCATCCTGTGCATTAATGACAAGGACAGAAAATGATATGATTAATAATATTTTTAGCCTCATTGTATTTTCCTCAATTTTTGCTGGGCTTCATCACCAATTGGAGTTCCGCTGTACTTAGTTACAACAGCCCTATACATTTCTGCAGCATTTCGGTTATCATTTAGTTTCACATAGCAATCGCCTAATAATAAATAAGATCTCATTAACCACTCTTCATAACGTGAGTAAACTGTTCTGACTCTTACTAATGAAGTAATTGCTTCGTTATACTTTCCTTGATCATAAAGAGACTGACCAAGATAGTATTGTGATTTTGCACCCAAGTCGTCTGTTCTATTTTCTGAGAGTGATGTCAAATATTCATCGGCAGCGGCATATCTTTTGGCAGCAATATCAATTAATGCTAATTCAAATTTTGATTTATCACCAAACACTGTCCCCGGATTGTACATTACAACCTCTTCAAACATTGAGTATGCTTCTTGAAAATTATTCTTTTCAAGTAAAGTCATTCCCTTATTGTATTGGAACTCTGGGATCTTTGAAGATTTTTTTAATTCGCTTATTCCACGATTATAAATATTTATTGCAGCATCATAATTTTTTGACGCACGATAAATCAAACCCATTTCTAAAATAGATGCTGATGCTAATTCAGATGATTTGTACCCGTTAAATACTTTTTCAAAATTAAATATTGCTTCTTCACTTTGACCAAGATTTTGAGCACTCTTTCCTATCCAGTAATAACCATCCGCAGCAAGTTTGCTGTTTGGATATGCTGATGTAAAACTCTGGTATTCTTTTTTAGCTTTGTCATATTGCCGAAGGCTGTAATAAATTTCTCCTTTCTTAAACATCAATTGATCAGCATAACTTAAACTTGGGTTCTTAGATACAAATTCATCAAGAAAAGAAACAGCTTTTTCAGGATCACCTTTTGCTACATAACTATATTGTATTCCGGTTACGGCATCAAAAACATATTGGGATGACGGAAATTGAGATATGACTTTTTCATAGTTTTCAATTGCTAAGTCATATTTTTCCATATTAAAATAAGCGTCACCAATTGAATAATAAATTATTGGTTCTAATTTTGTCTTTGGATACTTAGAAATTACATTATTGTACTGGTCAATCGCTTGAGAGTATTCTTTTTTCTGAAAATGTATCCAGCCAATTGTGTACAGGGAAACTTCTGCATATTCAGAATTTGGAAACTTCCCCTGGATAGATCTGAATTCGTTTATCGCTTCATTTGTCTTACCTGATTTATAAAGTGCCTGAGCATATTGATATCTCGCATAAGGATCAGTGCTTAGTTTTGCATCAGCCGTAAATAACTCCTGATAAACTTTACTTGCTGCTGAATAATTTTTACTGCCAAAATAACTATCTGCTAATCTTAATTTCGCATCACTTAATCTTTTATTCTTTGGATTCTTTTTAATATAATCAGCAAAATTATAAGCAGCATTTTCATAATCGCCAAGATTAAAATAACAATAAGCTTTTCCATACAGAGTTTGAGAATTAATTTCCTGATCTGCACCTGATGAACTATTATAATTATTTAATGCACTTTTGAAATCACCTATTGCAAAATAATTTTCCGCCAGGAAAAAGTTTAATTTTTGAGTTTCAAAACCAGGATCAGCGTTTTCTAATTGGGTTAAATATTTTAATGCAGTTTTATTATCGTTTAGGTGAAACAAAGATATCCCAAGACCTAATAATGCTCTGTTATGCACTGATTTTTCAGCACCTTGATTTGCCAGCACAATTTCAAAATAATTTTTAGCTGCTTTAAAATTTCCCTTATTCAGTTCTATCTCACCAAGCATAGCAAATGATTTTGCTTTAACAACAGAATCAGTAGACGAATTTGCTGAAATTAGGTATCTTGTTGCAAGATCAGTGTTATTTGTATTAAAATAAACAACACCAAGCTGATACTGAACTTCCTGAACAAGAGGTTCGTTGGGGTATTTTTCTAAAAATTCTTTATAAATAGCACTCGCTTCACTGTTTTTTCCTAAATAGCGTTTACACTCACCCTTCCAGAATAAAGATTTTATTGCTATTGAATCTGATTCCACTGAAAGTGAATCAAATTCCGTGAATGCTTGATTATATTTTTTTTGTTGAAAATATGTCCAGGCTAATCCATATTTAGAATTGCGGGCATACTTTGCATCCGGAAATTTCTGCAGAACCTCCATATAACTTTTTTCAGCATCACTGTATTCGCCTACCCGATAGTATGATGTTGATAGAAGATAAATACTCTCCGAGTACATATCATCAGAAAGATTTGTGAGCTTTGGACTTTTCAGTTCAACAATGGAGGATTGATAGTCTTTTAATTTGAAATAACAAATTCCAATTCGAATTTGAGCAGAGTTAGCAAGAGTGGAATTTTTATGATAAGTAAGCAACTGATCATAATATTTTACAGCATTATTATAATCACCAGTTTCCTCATATGCATTTGCTAAGGCATACAATGTAAAATCAGCATATTTTTTATTTCTAGTATCGGCAACGGCTTCTTCTAAAAATTGGATTGCTTCTTTTGGTTTATTTTCTGTTGAATATGATTCGCCTACCCAATAAAGAGCATTACCATAAAAATCACTTGCGGGATAATCATGCAACAAGATTTTTAATTTATTACGGGATAATTCATACTTGCCAGCGCTGTAATAAATCAGGCCAAGATTATATAATGCTTTATCACGATAGTTGGACCAGTTATAAGTTTTAACCAGGTATTCAAAACCAATTGCAGCTTCATCTTTTCTTCCAAGTTTTAATAATGATTCTGCAGAATAATATTTAGCCGTTGCATAAACTTCATCAACAATTTTATATTCGTTAAAAAATTCTTCAAACAATCTGTTTGATTGTGCATATTGCTGATTATGATATGCATTCATTGCCTCATCAAACTTTTGGGAATCTGTTTGAGAGTAGAGAGGAATAATTGTTATAAGAATTATTAACGAAAAGAATTTTAGCATACTAAATCCTTCACAAAGATTTGGGTGAAAACTTGAAACCGATAGCCAAATGTTCAAAAACGTCTTTTTTTATTAAAAATCACCGAATCAGAATAAACTTCTAAAATCTAAACTAAATATAAACTCCAAAATTCCATAAAGTCAAGTTACTTAATAAAATATAGGAATCTTCTAAAGAAAAGTGTTAAAAAAAACAGCTCAAATTTTAACTTTATTTCTACCGCTTTAAGATCAGAAAGTGTTTCCAGAAGAATTTGTTGTATGCCAGAGGATAAGATCAAACTAAATTTACTTTTTGTAACTGATAATCTTTTAAAACACTCAATCCATATTTTGATGAAGATTTTGCTGAAATTAATTCAAGATTACTGATGACTTTATAAATCAATTCAATTCCCACTTTAACTCTAACAGAACCATTTATATGGGAATAAATCTGATCTTTAAATTTTAATGCTGAGAGAATGGATACAATGCAAACTTCTCTTTCCTTTAATGTTAATCCTTTTCTTCCCAAAACTTTCCCATAGCCTTCTACTATTAACCATTCAGCCAATTCCGGAGAAAATGATTTAACATTATATATTAGTTTATCATATTTATTACCGTAAATGATTCTGCAATTTTTTTCTCCTCTACTTGAATATGTTTTTAAATCATATCCTCTATAAATTTTATTTTTGCCAGCAACTTCATTAAATCTTTTTAGAGATATTAGTGCTGATGGAAATCCGGCAAATAAATAAGTCTGTAAAAGTGCTTCGTAAATTTTATTAGTTGCACATTTATTCTTTATTAATCTTTCAAGAATTATCTCAAAGTATTTTCTTTTTCGTAAAACAGAAGATGCACTCAACAGTGCTAAAAGTTCAAGCTCAGATAAATTATTTATTTTCAACTCAATCCCTTTAGATAAAAAAAAACCCTCGCATCAACGAGGGTCTCAAAAAATAAAATTATATTATTTAATCAAACTAAGTTCATAATCAGCAGTCTTTTTGTACGTTGGATCTGCAGAAGCAAGTTTGAAATTTTCTTTTGCCTTTGTTGTATCACCTTTAAATTTATATGCCATTCCCATGTAGTAATATGGTCCGCCCTTAGTAATTTTTGAACGATACTTTAGAGCGTTTTGTGCAGCAGTAATTGCCTCATCATATTTACCAGTTTCAGAATATACTTTTGCAAGCGATAAATAAGCAGCGTCATAGTTATCATTTTCAACCGATTTTTTAAGATATTCAATTCCTTTATTGGCATCACCACCTGATAATGATTCGTTGCCAAGTTTAGCATAAGCAAGTGAAATGTTTTTCTTAACTTTTGTTTTAACAGAACTGCTTGCATTTGAATTAAGAACTTTTTCAAAGTTCTCTATAGCAGCGGTATAATTTCCCATAGAGAAATAAACTCCACCTAATGCATTTAATGCTCCTTCAAAACCACTATTCAATTTTAAGCACTCTTCAAATGCAACTTTTGAATCTGCCAATTTATCAGCTTTTTTTAAGGCAACACCCTTTTGATAATAAATCCGATAATCCTTTTCAATCTGTAACGCAGCATCATATTTATTTATGGCTTCATTTACGTTACCTTCCTTTAACAGTGCATTTCCTTCGTTATAGAGTTTACCGGCTTCTGGTTTCATTTCTTGAGCGATTCCAAATATTGAAATGCTTAAAAAAATCAAAACAGACAAAAATAAGCTGTTTCTTGTCATATCGTTTTTCCTATTTTGGTTATTGAAGAATAAATTGTGCGGGAGGCGGGACTTGAACCCGCACGCCAATTAAGGCACTACCCCCTCAAGATAGCGTGTCTACCAATTTCACCACTTCCGCAAATTTGAGTTGTCAAATTATAGGTATGAGTTTAGAAAATCAACACTTTTTAAGGGACTTAAATTTAATTTTATTTGATTATCTCGGCTTTCTTTCAAAAAGCACGTTTCTTATTTCCTCTCTGAACCTTTTTTCAAATACAATTAGTTTAGCAATTTGTTCTGTAGACAAGATATCATCAAGTGAATTGATGAATTGATTACGTCTCATTTCGATGGCTTCACGATTCTTTAGCATTTCTGAAATTAACTGTTTTTGTTTTTCATCCTGATACTTTTCTTCTGAATTAAAAGATTTTTCTAGCTCAAATATTATATCATCAGTTTTCTTTTCAAGTTCCTGAATTTCCCGCTTTGATTCATTCCGTCTGGCAAAAAATCTTATTGAAGTATCTTCATCCATATCTAACGATTCAATAAGTTTAATTTTTTCTAATTGCTCTAGTTTCTCCATGTTTTTCATTTTTCTTTCCTTCATCTGCTGGGTATAGGCTATGGAAGTTAAAACAATCAGGGTAAAAATTATCATCAATAATTTTTTCATAAATACCTCTTATAAAATTTCTTTATTAATTAATTCTGCATAAATAAGGTCAACTTCATCCTCGGAAAGATATTCATCCACATCAGCTACACTATTAAAACCGACTATATCAATCAAGCTTTTTTCATTTATCGATTCTATCAAACTTGCAGAAATATTTTCTGAATAGAGTGAATCTATTCTTTGAACTGCATCAATATCAATATTAATTTCTAAGCTGTTAGAATAATCATAATCATTAATATATGAATCAAGTTCTGAATCAGAATATTGAGTTAAGAGTGAATTAACATCTTGTGGATTTTCTTTATTTATTTGTGAAATTAAAAAGTACCCCACAATAATTATAATTATTGATGCAAAGGCATATTTTATTGTTTGTGATATCTTCCTTAAACCGTTTGAGCTTTTTCGTCTTCTGAATTTAGTAATTATAGATTCAGAATAATCTTTGCTTAATCGAATATTTTTTGTTTCATCAATTATCCTATTTATTCTTTTATAATCTGAAAACTCTTTATTCAGATTTTCAGATCTCTTTAACTCATCTTCAAATTCTTTTCTTTCCCGGAGATTCATTTCTCCTTTTAGATAAGAAAAAAACTTTTCTTCATTATTATTCATACTTAATCATCTCCTTAATTTTATTTAAAGCATGAAAATGATTTGCTTTAAGTGTTCCGATACTCTTTCCAGTTATCTTAGAAATCTCTTCATAACTTAGTTCATCAAAATTTCTCATAATAAACACTTCTCTCTGCTTAACAGGCAGTTTTTGCAATGCACTTTCAATTTGTTGAAATTTTTGTTTTGATTCAATATCATCAATAACATCATTTTGCTCAAATTGTCTATTACTTATTTCATCCAGACTAAAAAAACTTCTTAAGCTTTTTTTCTTCAGGTAATTTATACTTCTTGTATTTGTAATCGTAAATATCCATGTATATAGAGTAGATTTAAATTCGAAAGTTTTTAATTTATTGTAAAGAACCATTAGAACTTCCTGGACTATCTCATCAGCATCTAAATGATTTCCTGTCATACGCCGCGCATGCCAATAAATTCTTTCCTGGTATTTAACCGCAAGCCGATTAAAAGCGGATTCATCGCCATTAATAAAGCTTTTTATAAGTTCAAAGTCATTATTTAAATCATGCATACAGTTATAGTTAGTCAACTATTGGACAATATTCAAATCCCATTGGTTTAATATGTTTTCTTTTAAACCAAAAGTAATTCTTCGTTGTCCAAAGATCAAAATCAAAAACATTTATTGAAAGGAATAAGTAATGAAAAAGTTAATTTTTGTTTTAGGAGTTCTTTTTACAGTAACCGCCCTCAGCCCACAATTATATTCACAAAAAGGTGGTAATCCCAGATCAAAAGAATTCCGAATGAACCTTAAATCACAGCTTAATCTTTCTGAAGATCAAGAAAAAAAGATTGAAGCATTAAGGTTATCTCAGGAAGAATCTATGATTAAGTTTAGATCGGATCTTGAACTAAAGGAGTTAGAAATTCGTAAACTAAAATCATCAGACAAATTTTCCAGAAGTGAATTGATAAATCTTACAAAAGAAATTAATGCGATAAAAAATGACATGGCATTAACGAGAGTAAATCATCAAATGGATGTTTATGAATTATTAGATGAGAGCCAAAGGAATATTTGGTTAGATAAACAGGACCAGTTTGGAAATATGAAACACAGAATGAGAGATAAAATGCGGGAAAGAAGAAACTGGTAACGGAAATTAAAAGCCGGTTTGATCCGGCTTTTTTTTATAAATCGCCTTCAATCGGTCTTAATAAAAGTTCCTCTGTAACAAGATTTTCTTTTTGAAGAAATGCCCAAACTAAAACTCGAGCAATATCTTCACTTGTCATCATTCGATCGGAAAATTGGTTACGAATTTCTTTTGACCAGATCGGTGTTGAAGTTGCCCCGGGTATAATATTAATTACTTTAATGTTATACTTTCGAACTTCTTCTCGAAGAGAATTTGTGTAACCGAGTAATCCCCACTTAGAGGCTGAATAGATGCTGCTTTTAGTGAATGTTTGTTTAGTAACTACCGAAAGGATATTCATTATTGTTCCACCGCCGTTTGATATCATCTGAGGAAGAACAGATTTTATTGTATAGATAGAGCCAAGAAGATTTGTGTTAATAATATCATTTATTTCGTTAATTGAATTTTCTTCAGCTAACTTGAAAGAGGTAATACCTGCATTATTAATTAAGCAATCAATTTTTGAATTTGCTAAAATCTTTTTTACTGTTTGATCAACATTAGTACTTGATGCAACATTACAAGGAAAGACTTCAACAGAAATATTATCGCTATCCAATTCTTTATTAAGTCTTTCAAGCTCTGCTGCTCTTCTGCCGGAGGCAAAAACTTTTGCACCTGTCTTCGCAAATTCGATTGCTGCTGCTCTGCCAATTCCTGAACTTGCACCGGTTATCCAGATTCCGGGTTTTTCTTTACTCATAAATTTTTCATTGAGATAAGATTTAGAAATTCTGATCTAGTACGAGCATCATCCTTAAAAATTCCGTGCATTGCGCTTGAGGTAGCTGATGAGTTTTGTTTCTCAACTCCACGCATCATCATACACATATGATTTGCTTCTGAAACGACTGCCACTCCGATCGGTTGCAGATATTTTTGCAAAGTATCAGCAATCTCTTGAGTCATTCTTTCTTGCACTTGCAATCGTCGCGCAAATACATCAACAATTCTAGGAATCTTACTAAGTCCAACAATCTTGCCATTTGGAATGTAAGCAACGTGAACTTTACCATAAAACGGAAGCATATGATGTTCACATAAACTATAAAAATCTATGTTCTTAACTAAAACCATTTCATCATATTTTTCGTTAAAGATGGCATTGTTAAGAACTTCTTCAATGTTCTGATTATACCCTTTGGTTAAGAATTCATAAGCTTCTGTTACTCGTTTTGGTGTGCTCAGTAAACCTTCACGTTTTGGATCTTCTCCAATTTCGATTAACAGATCACTTATAAGATTTTTTGTTTTATCTTTATTCAATTTATTCTCCGCGATATTCGAAGTAATTGTTTTCAGTTTCGTAAAGTTTAACTGAGAATAATTTGCCTGATGGAATTTTATCTTTAAGCTGATTCCAGATTGCAACAACTATATTTTCAGAAGTAGGATTTAATCCTCTCATAAAATCTGTATCAATATTAAGATTTTTATGATCAACTTTCCCTATTACATGCTCACGAATGATCTCTTTAAGTTTTTTAAGATCGATAACAAAACCAGTTGCCGGATCAACATTTCCGGCAACTACAACTTCTAAAGTATAATTATGCCCGTGCCAATTTGGATTACTGCATTTACCAAATATTTTATAGTTCTCTTCATCAGATAAACCTTCAATAAACATTCTGTGTGCAGCAGCAAAAGTTTCTCTTCTGGTCAGATAAATCATATTAATCTTTCAAAGCCTCTAGAACTTCTTTGTTATGTCCATCAACTTTTACTTTATTAAATATCTTTTTTATTCTACCTTTTTCATCGATTATAAAAGTTGTTCGTTCAACTCCCATATATTTTCTGCCATACATACTTTTCTCTTTCCAAACGCCATAATCTTCAACTACCTTCTTTTCATCATCTGCGAGTAAATCAAATTTAAGTTTATACTTTTCAGAAAACTTTTTGTGTGATTTTACTGAGTCCGGACTAACACCAAGAATTACAGCATCAATTTTAGAGAATTTTGGTAAGTCATCGCTAAAACTGCAGGCTTCTTTTGTGCATCCGCTCGTATCATCTTTCGGATAGAAATAAAGAACAACTTTTTGTCCAATAAAATCTTTTA
>Ga0172367_10000446_pt1 | contig 63799 bp, 49 predicted proteins | sample Lak10m_FD_114542 | JGI IMG/M metagenome (GOLD analysis project Ga0172367, IMG submission 114542) | Freshwater microbial communities from Kabuno Bay, South-Kivu, Congo - kab_022012_10m | ecosystem: Environmental > Aquatic > Freshwater > Lake | place: Democratic Republic of the Congo: South-Kivu... | reverse complement strand
ATCCACAAAGCTTTCCAACAGATGGATTGGATGATGATAAAGCTCCTGCCAGTCGGCACTGATCCGTCGGGCGATCCGGCCCAGAACGTGGCTGGCCAGATGAGGCACTTTCGCCCAAGGCAGAAACGTTGCGAGCTAAGCCGCAACAATTCAGAAGATTTTTAACGCGAAGGCGCAAAGGGCCAGAGGCGCAGAGGAATTGATTCTATTTCCATGGACTGTACGCCTCACTCGTTGGTGTGTGGAGCCATCCTACAGCGGTTGGAGATTCTCTTGCCCCGCCTTGCGTCTTTGGTTACCTCCTCTCTGTCTCCGCGTTGAATTCCTACCGCATAGTCACGGCTAAGGCGGTCCGGAAGGTCGGCGGGCATGGTGGCGGTGTGGCCCGTACCAGTGTGTGAGGGCACACGGTCTGGGACGGGAGACGATGAGCCCGCCGTGTGGGGGCACACGGCCTACAGGGGGAGCCGGTAAGGGGGCCGACTGTCTCGGGGGCATGGCGTTCATGCCGGTTTGGTGTGCGAAGATCGAGCGGTTCTCGAAAGGGTGGACGTGCTGGGTTGGAGGGGAACGTTGTTTTCTTTGGTTGGCGCACCATTGACGAGGTGCTGTGGGATGCGCTTAATGGGGAGCGGTGCGGGTTATACGGATATGAATGCCAAATTGATTTTCAGGACACTTTTCTTGATCGTGATTTTGTTGTTGTTGGTGATGATGGGGTTGAACAACAAGCAGACGGTGAGCTTCGCGTTGCCACCGCTTCTAAGTAGGCCCCTTACGCAGCCGGCGGCACTGATGTATTTCACGTGCTTTGCGGTTGGTTTGCTGACGGGGACCGTGTTGACGGCCGGCGGTGGGGGAGGCGGGCGTGGGGGGGCGGGCAAATCGAGCAAGAGCAGCGAGAAGTGAGGTTGCACACAGGGCCTCTCTTCCCATGGGCTGGGTTCATGGCCCCAACTCACGTCCATTTTTAGGAGGTCTTTTCTGCCCGCGGACTCGCGTGTGAGCTGCTCCGAACCAATCCGGGACGATGGTGTTGGCTGCTAGGCGACGGACGCTGGAGTGGCCGTCGTCAGGGACGTCGCGCCCTTCGTCCGACCGAAGCCAAGGCGAAGGCGGATGCGACGTCCGCGTCCGGCCAAGGCCGGACGCTCGGGAGCGCTGAGTCTCCGAGCTTCCAGGGGCCACAACGCTCATGACACAAAGCCCCGATCCGTCCCGCTTTCGCGGGACGGGGACGTCCCAGCGGGACGTCCCTACCCGCTGAGTGACGGGGAGACTTAGGCAAGGATTGGTTTGATGAGTTCGCCGTGGATGTCGGTGAGCCTGAAGTCGCGGCCTTGGAAGCGGTAGGTGAGTTTGGTGTGCTCGATCCCGAAGAGGTGCAGGATGGTGGCGTGGAGGTCGTGGACGTGCACTTTGTTTTCTACGGCGTGGAAGCCGAAATCGTCGGTTTTTCCGTGGACGATTCCGGGTTTAATTCCGCCGCCGGCCATCCAAACGGTGTAGCCGTGGGGATGGTGATCGCGGCCGATTTGGTCGGGCTGCATTTGGCCTTGCATCATGGGCGTGCGACCGAACTCCCCACCCCAGAGCACGAGCGTGGAGTCGAGCAGTCCGCGTTCCTTGAGATCTTTGATGAGTGCGACGCAGGCCTGGTCGGTTTCGAGGCACCGTTTTTTGAGATCGAAGACGAGGTTGCCGTCGGGGCCGCCGTGATGATCCCAGCCTCGATGGTAGAGCTGGACGAAGCGAGTTCCACGTTCGACGAGGCGGCGGGCTAGCAGGCAGTTATTTGCGAAGGAAGCGCGACCTGGGGTTGTGCCATAGAGCTCGTGCATCCTTTGCGGTTCTTTGGAGATATCCATGACATCCGGGACACTGGTTTGCATCCGGTAAGCCATTTCATACGCTGAGATGCGGGTTTGGATCTCGGGATCCTTGAGTACGTCGTAGCGGGCGGAATTGAGATCCTTGATCGCGTCGAGACTTTGACGACGTCGTTCGGGGGACATACCTGGGGGATTATTGACGAAGAGGACAGGTTCGCCTTGGGAGCGGAGTTGGACGCCTTGGTGCACCGTGGGTAGGAAGCCGCTTCCCCAAGAGTTCACGGTGAGAGGCTGCCCGACACCGGTCATCATGACCACGAAAGCGGGCAGATCTTTATTTTCGCTTCCCAGGCCGTAGCTGAACCAAGCGCCCATGGAGGGGCGACCGGCGAGTTGCGCTCCGGTGTTCATGAAGATCGTGGCCGGATCGTGATTGAAAGCCTCTGAGTGGAACCCCTGAGCGAAGCAGACTTGGTCGGTAATGCCCTGGAGGTGAGGTAGGAGTTCAGAGAGCCAGACCCCCGATTGGCCATATTGCTTGAAGCTGTAACGAGACCCAAGAACTGCGGCGTCCTTACCGATCTGAGCGAGCCGAATGTTCTTGAGCATTTCCTCGGGCATCTTTTGGCCATTTCGCTTCACCAATTCTGGTTTGTAATCGAACAGATCGAGGTGGGAGGGGCCACCGGACATGAACAGGTAGATGATATTCTTGGCCTTGGGAGCGAAGTGGGGTTGGGGCGTTGAGGCGTCAGCGGCGAAGAGATTTTCCTTCAGCAAGGATGCGAGCGCGATGGAGCCCATCCCTGTTCCGCACTGCTGCAAGAACCGGCGTCGAGTGGACTGTTTGAGGCGTTCCAGGTTAGGCGTTGAGAGGGTTTGGGGAGGCATGGATTAACCTTTGGTGAGCGTTTCGTCCAGGTTGAGGAGCACGTTGGCGAGTATGGTCCAAGCGGCAAGCTCGTGTGGATCGAGGCCTGGGGGCTGGAGAGCTGGGCCGTTTGAGATCAGAGCGAGGGCGGAGGCTGGATCGGTTTTGAAGGACGCGAGTTGCTGCCGGTAGAGGCTGACCAATCGATCACGTTCGGCGTTCGTGGGTTTACGGGTGACGCAGAGCTGAAAGGCGTAATCGACACGGGCTTCGACGGACTTAGCGGAAGAGAGCAGGACCCGCTGCGCGAAGACCCGGGCGGCCTCGACGAAGGTCACGTCATTGAGAGCCGCGAGAGCCTGAAGTGGGGTGTTGGTTCTGGGACGTCGGGCGATGCAGACGTCACGACTTGGGGCATCGAACGTGGCGAAGGTAGGGTAGGTGCAGACTCGTCGCCAGAAGGTGTAGACGGCGCGTCGGTAGAGGTCATTGCCGGTACTTTCAGGCCATTCATCCATTCCGATTTCGGGTCGGAGGAACCCGATCTCCTTCCAGAGGTTGGGGACTTGGGTGGGGAAGACGCTTGGGCCACCCATGCGGGGGTTTAGGAGGCCACTGGCTGAGAGGGCGACATCGCGAATCACTTCGCCGTCGAGTCGGAACCGGGGCCCATGGGAGAGCAAGCGGTTGTAGGCATCCTTTTCGAGTTTGCGAGCATCTGTGACTGGGGATTGACGGTAGGTCGCAGACATGACGATGGTTTTTTGCAGAGCTTTGAGATTCCAACCGGAATGGATGAATTCGGTGGCGAGCCAATCGAGCAATTCGGGGTGGGAAGGAAGGTCTCCTTGCCTTCCGAAGTCCTCTGAGGTTTTGACGATCCCGGTGCCGAAGAAACGTTCCCACAGACGATTGACGGTGACCCGGGCGGTGAGCGGGTTTTCGGGCGAGACCAACCACTGTGCGAGGGCAAGGCGATTTGGTGGGAGATGAGAAGGGAGTGGCGGGAAGACGGCGGGAACTCCAGGGGAGACTTCGTTGCCTTTGTCGAGGAAGTTGCCGCGCGAGTGAATGTAGGTGGTTCGGGGTTCGTTCCGTTCGGCCATTACGAGGGTTGTGAAACGGGTGCTGGCGAGGTCGTTCTCGCGTTGGTTGAGGCGAAAAAGTTGACGTTCCAACGACCGGATTTTAGAGGACCGGGAACGGAAGTGGGAGGCGAGCGCTTTGGACTGCTCTGGGGACCTTTGGTCTTTTGGTATGCTGAGGACGGAGCTGATTTCAGTTGGAATGGGCCAGCGTCGAGCGGGGTCTTTTTCGTTGGTGACGGACAAACGGAACCGACCGAGGGAGTGGTTATTTCCGTGATAATGTTCGAAGCGGAACCCGAGTTTGAGCGGTGTTGGGAGGGTCAGGGGGGCGCGGAGTTCTGCGATGAGGAAGTGAGGTTTGGCGAACTGAGGGCCAATGGCCCAGCCGGTTTTTGGATTGCGATCCACGGCGTGCTCGGCGGTGTAGTAGGTTTGTTCCCAATCGGCGACCGCGGACGCGAAGAAGAGGTTGGTGTTGAGATTATTGGGTGTGGGCGCGGGGTCCACTGGGGTAGCCCAAAGGCTCATTTCATCGAGAATAAAGTTACCGGTTTGGCTCCATCGACCGGGGCCGTTTTTGGGAAGCGAGGGGTCGGGAAGGACCTCAAGACGGACTGCTGTGATTCCTTGGAGAGACGTGACGGATTCGACCGTGATGGTGTCGTAGGTTGGGTTTACTCCTTTGGCGAGGATCGATTGATCACTCTGGGTTTCGTAGGAGGCACCGCCCGTGGAGATCGCGTTGGTAAGCGAGAGTGGGATCCATATGGGCAGGGACTCGAGCATGGTCTTTTCCCACTTTATCTGCTCGGAAGGGAGCAAACTCTCTTCGGTTGCGAGCTCGCTTTGTAGTCGAGTGATTTGAGACCGAAGCTCGGAGGTTCGAGGTTGGAGGTTCGGAGCTGGGACAGGGACGGTGGGTTCGACGCTGTAGTTTCCGCCGTCGGTGGTGTTATTAAAAAACGCGTAGAAACGGTAGTATTCCTCGTGAGTGATGGGGTCGTATTTATGGGTGTGGCACTCCGCACACATCATGGTGAGACCGAGCCAAGTTGTGGCTGTGGTGGCGACGCGGTCTTTGACTGCCTTGGTTCGATACTCTTCGGCGTCACCACCGCCTTCGTCATTGATTTTCGTATTTCGGTTAAATCCGGTTGCTATCCGTTGTTGGAGGGATGCGTGAGGCAGCAGATCACCGGCGAGTTGCTCGATGGTAAACTGATCGAAGGGTTGGTTCGCGTTGAAGGCGTTGATCACCCAGTCGCGGTAGGGCCAGATGGAACGCGCGAGGTCGACTTGATACCCGTTTGAATCGGCGTAGCGGGCTGCATCGAGCCACGAGCGGGCGGCGTTTTCACCGTAGTGAGGGGAGGAAAGCAGTCGATCTACCAGCTGCTCGTAGGCTTCGGGACTGCGGTCTTTCTCAAACCTTTCGATCTCCGCTAGCGTGGGCGGGAGTCCGGTGAGATCGAGGGAGAGTCGGCGGAGGAGTGTGCGTTTATCGGCTTCTAGGGAAGGGGAGAGGCCGGCTTGTTCGATGCGGTGGAGGATGAAGCGGTCGATGTCATTTTTCGGCCACGAATTGGACTTGGTTTTTGGAGGGGAAGGTCGGTTTGGTTTGAGGAACGCCCAGTGCTTTTTGGGGTCTTCATCGGGCCAGGAAGCCCCTTGATCGATCCAAGAGCGGACCGAGGCGATCTCCTTAGGGGACAGCTTCTCGCCTTTGGGGGGCATGACCAAGTCTGGGTTTTGGGAGGCGATGCGGCTGAGGATTTCACTCTCGGAACCTTTACCAGGAACGATGCCTGGTTTGCCGGATTTTCCACCTTTGAAGGCATCGGCTTTGAGGTCCAAACGGAACTTTGCTTTTTGGGAGTCTGGGCCGTGGCATTCGGAGCAGCGTTTGACGAAAAGCGGTTCGATGGACGATTTGAAATCGATGGAGGGCGAGGGGTCTGCCGCCTGGAGGGAGGAGCAGGCCAGCGCCGAAACGGAGAGGATGAACAGAAACCTTAGAGGACGTGGGCTAGGGTTTACTTGAGTCGAAGGCATTGTAGATGCAGGATATCGAAGGGGGAGAGAGTTTGTCGATGAGAAGGGTGAAGGAGGCTGAATAATCTCAGGGCGGTTTCAAAGTCCTGAGGCGAGGCGAGGGAGGTTGCAGGGGGGGGCTTACGGCTTACGAAGGCGGACAGGAATGTCCGCACTCCTGTACGGGGGGCTTGCCAGTGGGTGTTGAGCCTGATAGCAACTGACTTGAGAATTTATGAAAAGACTGATTTATCTTGTGATGGTTTTGGGTTGTGTGTGTCTGAGCGGGGCGGTAAGCGCTGCGGACGCGAGCAAAAAGCCAAAAAAGGGAAAACTAAGACACGTTGTTTCGTTCAAGTTCAAGGAAGCGGCATCAGCGAAGGACATTAGCGGGTTAGTGGACGCTTTTGCGGCCCTGAAGGATAAAGTGCCGCAGATTCGTTCGTTTGAATGGGGCAAGAACACGAGCCCTGAGAAGCACGACAAGGGGTTTACCCATGTCTTTGTGCTTTCATTTGAGGGCGATGCGGACCGTGATGCGTACTTAGTCCATCCGGCGCATCAGGAATTTGGTAAGCTTGTAGGCCCTGTGGTAGCGGATGTTTTTGTGGTGGATTTCTGGGCGAGTAAGAAATCGAAATGATTGTGGATTGGGGACTGAACAAGATGGGGGTTGGGGGGCGCAACGAGTGATGAACTCTCGTGGGTTAAGTTGGGTGACGCGGGCGGTCGTTTTGGCCGCCTTCTATTTTGTTGGTGGGCTATTGGGAAAGGAGGGAGCGTTTGCATCGGGAGCGTTCCCATTGGTGTGGCCGCCGGCGGGCATTGCCTTGGCGGCGATTCTGTTATTTGGACCGAGGTATTGGCCTGGGGTGTTGTTGGGGGCTGGGTTGTTTGCGATGGTCAACGGTTTGCCGCTTGGATTTTTGACCCTGGGGACGGCCTTTGGGAATGTGATCGGGGCTTTGGTGTGTGCGTATTTGCTGGAGAAGGTTGTAGGATTTGACGCACGGATGGAGCGGGTTCGGGACATTTCGGGTTTGGTGGGATTGGCGTGTTTGCTGGGGACGACCGTGAACGCGGCGTTCAATTCGGTGAGTTTAGGTTTGGCGGGTCAGATTGCGTGGGACTCGATGTTCGCGAGTCTTGTGGAGTGGTGGGTGCCGAACGCGATGGCGGGCCTGATCATTGCGCCGTTGATTTTAGCGTGGGGAACGAAACCATCCTTGGAGTGGGATCGGAAATTGACGGTGGAGGCAGTGGTCTGTGGGATTGGGCTTACGGGAGGAACGCTGATATCGTTTAATTCCTGGTATGTGTATGGGATTCAGAACTACCCGTTAGCCTATCTCCCGTATCCTTTTATGGTGTGGGCCTCGTTACGGTTTGGGCAGCGAGGGGCAACGACGGGGTCGATGGTTGTTTCGGTGCTTGCCATCAACGCGTTATTGCACGGTCGGGGGCCGTTTGTGGCACCGGTGGAGCGGGAGAGCCTGATGCTGATGGGCAGCTATTTGGGTGTGGTCTCGGTGACGAACTTGCTTTTAGCGGCGGTGGCTTCAGAGAGGCGGACTGTGGAGCGCGCATTGGAGGCGAGTGAGCGGCGGTATCGGGCGGTGGTGGAGGACCAGACCGAGTTGGTGTGGCGGTTCAAACCGGATGGGTCGCTCACCTTTGCGAACGATGCGTATTGCCGTTTTCATCAGCGGGATCTGGCAAGCTTGATCGGGACGAACGCGATGGACACGCTTTCTGAGGAGGACCGTGAGATCCCCTTGAGTTACTTTGCAACCCTGACGCCGGAGTCGCCGGTGATTTCGTATGACCATCGTGTCATGTTGCCGGAGGAGCGGTTTGTTTGGCATCAGTGCAGTGTGCGGGCGATGTTCGATGAGCAACGTCGAATCATGGAGTATCAAAGCGTGGCTTCGGACATTACGCGACTGAAGCGGACGGAGGAGGCGATCCGGGATGGAGAGCAACGGTTGAGGGCTATTTTGGATGGGATGGTGGACGGTGTGGTGGTGGTGGATTCGAAGGGATTGGTGGTTTGGTTCAACCCGGCTGCGGAATGGATTTTGGGGCATTCTGCGGAGCGGGCAATTGGCAACCCTGTGAAGAGTGTTTTTGGACCACGTCAGTATGCGGCCTATGAGGAGTATTTGGTGAACCGACTCCAGAGCGAGCAGAACCGGATTGTGGAGACGTGTGCGGAGCGATCGGACGGGATCGAGTTACCGGTGGACATGGCGATCACGGAGGTGACCCAGGGGGGGAATCCGCTGCTTGTGGTTGTGGTGCGTGACATTTTTGAGCGAAGGAAACTGGAGGAGCAGTTTAGGCAGTCCCAGAAGATGGAAGCGATCGGGCGACTGGCGGGAGGGATCGCCCATGATTTCAACAATCTGATGCAGGCGATTATTGGGTACACGAATCTGCTTTTGCGTCGGATGGCACCGAGCGAACCACATCGGGAAACGATCTCGCAAATTGAGGAATCGGCGAACCGAGCGGCCTCATTGACGGGCCAGTTGTTGGCGTTTAGTCGGAAGCAGGTATTGCAGCCTAAGGTACTTTCGTTGACGTCGGTCGTTGCGGACATGCACAAACTCTTACAACGGTTGATTGGTGAGAACATTCGGTTGGTGAAGCGCCATATTGGTGAGGATGGGTACGTGCGAGCGGATCCTGGGCAGATGAGCCAGTTGGTGATGAACTTGGCGATCAACGCTCGGGATGCGATGCCGCAGGGTGGGACGTTGACCATTGAGACCTCGACGAAGGAGCATCTAGAAAGGCAGGATGGATTCTCGTCGGATTTTGAGGCTGGGGCCTATGTGTGTCTAACGATTTCGGACACGGGCTGTGGGATGTCGGCCGAGGTGAAATCTCACCTATTTGAGCCGTTTTTCACGACGAAGGAAGTGGGGAAGGGCACAGGACTGGGCTTGTCCATTGTGTATGGAGCGGTGAAGCAGTGTGGAGGGCAGATCGTGGTCGTTTCGGAGCCTGGGCGTGGGACGAGTTTCCGGATCTTTTTACCCCGTGAGGCGGCGCCGGTTGAGGTAGGAAAGGATCTTGTCGGGCAAGTGACGGTTCGGGAGCGAGGCTTGGAGACGGTATTATTGGTAGAAGATGAGGAGTTAGTGCGTGCGATGCTTGTGGAGGTTTTGAGCGAAGAAGGATACGTGGTTCTGGAGGCTGGAAATGGAGAGGAGGCGTTGGAAGTGGCATCCAAGGCAGTGGGCCGGATTGATTTGTTGGTCTCGGATTTGACCATGCCCCAGATGGGAGGGCGCGAGTTGGCGGCCCGTTTGGTGGCGAAGCACGAGGAGCTTCGGGTGCTTTTTGTTTCTGGATACTCGGACGCGAGGCCGACGAAAATGGATCAGAAGATGATCGTGTCTGAGTTTCTTCAGAAGCCTTTCAAACCTGAGGCGTTCTTGGTGAAGGTTCGAGAGATGCTAAGTCAGCCGGTTCCTGGGCGGGACGATAAGTGAGACTGAGGAGCGGCCTGAGAACTCGGATCGATCCGTATGGGGATCTCGGCGGAGTTCTAGCGCTAAGGGCCTATGACTCGATCTTCGACATGACATTCCCATCCAGCCGTTGCGAATCTTCACGCGGTTCCATCGTCCGTTCTAGGTTTAGCGTGGCTGGATTCTCGATTCACGAGTGATCGATCGGGCCCCGAGTGACACCGAGTTGGTGTTGGAGTTTGAGTTCGCGCCAGAGTGTAGCACCTGAGATTTCACCCCGTAGAAGGGCGCTGTAGTGATGCAGGATGCGGGTCGTTTCCGAAGGAGACTCATCAACGAATTCGACTCTCAACCATCGGAGTCCTGCTTCGATGAGGGAGGTGATGGACTCGGCTCCGGTTTGGGCGCGGCCGTTGTAGACCGTGTTCCTGCACCCGGCATCGGCCTTGAGGGAATGGAGCACCCCGACGCGATCCTTTAGTTGAACCTTTTGTTTTTCGCAGGGCCGACCGCAATTGGTGAAGTCGGTTCCACGGGAGAGGAAGGCACAGAAGACACAATGTTCCATGTGAAACATAGGCATGTGCTGGTGGACGGTGACTTCGAACCATTCTGGGGGGGCGTTGCGGAGAAGGTCGAGGAGTTGACTTGAATTGAGGTCGTAGGAAGCGGTTAACCGCTCTAGTTTGTGTGTCTGTTTAAAGAACGAGGCGCTGAGTGGATTTGCGATATTCAGGGAGAAATCACCCATGCCACGGTGATGTCTAAAGTATTCGAGATGCTGGTGATTACGAATGAGGAACCCATCGGGCTGGGCGGACTCAACGATTTTGAGAACCCATTCTTCACCGGGCTTAAAGATTCTCGGGGGAGCGATGAATATTCCCTGCGCTTGGGCAGGGGAAGCTGGCTGTTGGGAGGTGTATTGGCGGAAGAATTGGACGGCATCACGGTACTTCTTGGGATCCTCTAGTTCGCAGTAAATCAGCTTGTAGCCGAGCGCGAGGGTGGCATCCAGTTGGGGCAGTGAGCGCACGAGTGGGATGATTGTGGGAGGGATCTGCACTGCGATAGCCGGTGCTGCGGGCGGCTCAAGCTGAAGCGGAGAAGTCGGGTTTAGACTCCAACGCCGGCCTGCAGTTCTGATTTGGAGTAGCTTCTCGCATGCCTCTCGGCGCAATTGATTTAGTTCGCTGACGGGAAGCATCAGATTGTTTGGGATACGGCAGTCGAGAGAGGCGAGCCGCAGAGGGGTGTTTCCCATGCGCCCTAATTGTTCGGTGAGGAATGTTGATTCCAGTGGGCGCTGTTGGGCGGCGGTGAGGGGGACTTTGGATTGGACTTCGACGAGGCAGCCCGATTCATCGCGGAGCGTGAGGGTGAGGGGCGTGCCCAGCTGGCCTTGAATCTGGGCGTGGACGGGGCGGCGGAATTTTGGAGGGCCGGGTTTGAATGAGAGCCGCAGGTCCTGTTCCAGCTCTGGGTCACTGGTTTTCCAGATTCGATCCCCGGGGTTGAGACGTTGCAGATTGAGACTGCCTGGGCCGAATTTCAGGCGTGTTTCTTTGCCGAACGGATCTACGAAATAGATTCGCCCCCCTTCTTCGGGGTCGGCGGGGTTACCGTTATCGAAGACGACACCATCGCCGGCCTTGAGGGGTTCATGGATGAGAGCGAAAACTTCTTGGCGAGTGACACGGGTGACAGCGCCGAGCAGGACACCCCGTTTTTTTCCGAAGCGCGCGTGAACGAGACGTTGGTTATTGATGCCCTGAAGCCAGCCGGTGTGGAGACCTCGGGAGAAGGCCATTTCGAGATCGTACTGTGTTTTGCGTGCGGCGGGATCGGCAGGGTCCAGCACGGGGATGGCTGAGGAATCTGACAACCTGTTCAGGGCTCGTCGGTAGTTGCGAGTGACGTTCGCCACGTATTCGGGGGTTTTGAGTCGGCCTTCGATCTTCAGGGAACTGACTCCGGCTTGGGCGAGTTGAGGGATGAGGTTGATGCCAGCCAGGTCTTGAGGGCTTAGCAGGTATTTACGGTCGCCGAGAGAAACCTCTTGGCCATCGGCGATGAGTTGGTAGGGCATGCGGCAGGCTTGGGCGCATTCGCCGCGGTTGGCGGAGCGCCCCCCGAGGGCTTCGCTTGTAAGACATTGGCCGCTGTAGGCGACGCACAAGGCTCCATGGACAAAAACCTCTAGAGGGAAAGGGGGGGTGTTGTCCTGGTTTGGTTGAGAGCCGGGGTTTAGCTCTTGCTGGATCTTGCTGATTTCAACCAGGGAACATTCACGTGCGAGCACGGCGACGCTACAACCGAGTTGTTGGGCAAACCGGACTCCGGCACCGCTGGTGATCGTCATCTGGGTGGAGGCATGAATGGGGAAGTCTGGAGAGATCTGACGGATCAATCGGCAGAGTCCGACATCTTGAACGATGGCCGCATCGACCCCGGCCGCGATGATCAGCCTGAGGGTCTCCTCTGCTTCTTTCAGTTCGGAGGTGAAGACCAAGGTGTTCAGAGTTACGTAGCCTTTTACGCCTCGCTCGTGAAGGAATGCCATGAGCTCTGGTAGCTGGGAGGTGGTAAAGTTTTCGGCTCGCATTCGAGCGTTAAACTTTTCGATTCCGAAGTAGATGGCATCGGCCCCGTTTTCGACGGCCGCACGCGCGCAAAGCCAATCACCGGCAGGTGCCAGCAGTTCGGGGCAGTGAATCCGCGAGGTAAGTTCGGCCGATGGGGCGACTGATGGGGGGGTGGGGAGGACCATGCAGGCGAGAGCAGGCGAGGGCGGAAGGATGGGGGATCAGGCGTTGATCGTTTGGCCAGCCTTTGGGGTGATGACCGAGATTTTGGGGAATTTTTTTGCTAACTCGGCTTCGAACCATTCTTTGCAGGCGGGTTCGCCGTGTCCGAGGATGATTTTGCGAGGGTTGACTTTGGCAACGAATTCGATGAGTTCGTCGCGGTTTGCGTGGGCTGTGAGGTCGAAATCGCGAACCTCGCAATTTTTGGTGATGAGGCCTCCTGAGGGACTGAATTCGAAGGTTTCGCCTTGAGCAGCGGCGCGGAGTCGGCCGCCTGGGGTTTGGGGATCGGTATAGCCGACGAAGAAAATTCCGTGCCTTTCGGTTCCTGCGAGTCGGAGGGCAAGGTCGTGGGCGGCGGTGTGTTCGGTCATCATGCCTGCGGTGAGAACGAAGATACGATCTCCCTTGAGCTTCATCCGTTCGAGTTGGCCTTTTTCGATGACGACGAGGTTGAGCGCCTCGGTGAGGGACATGTTGCTGAGTTGCCGGTGGGTCCGGTGGGCTTGGAGGTCGTAGATTTCGGTGAAGACGCGGCCGAGGCCACCGATGTAGATGGGCTGTCGCTTGAGTTTGCCCTCATGCATCATGAGCGCGAGTTGGGCTAAGATCTCTTGTGTTCGACCGAGTGCGAAGACGGGGATGAGCACGCACCCATTTCGTTTTACCACTTCGAGGATGGCATCTGAGAGGCGTTGGATTTCCGAAGTTCTGGTGAAGCCGGGGGCTACGTCTTTATTACCCCGGGTGGTTTCCATGATGAGGACATCCGCTTGGACATCCTCGAATCGGGCACCCTTGAGTATGGTTTGATCTCGGAACGAGACGTCGCCTGTAAAAAAAATGGTTTCATCTTTTCCGCGGAGCATCATACCGGCTGAACCCAGTGCATGGCCTGCGTCGAAGAACTCGATGGTGGGTGAACGGAATCCAGATTTGGTTTTGTGGAACGCGGCCCATTCGATCTCCCTATTATAACGGTAACCTTGGAAGAGGTGAGCGATGCTATCGATCTCGTCATGCGAATAGAGAGGAAGGCCTTTGAGGGTGCCTTCGCTGCGTTGTCGGCTCATGACGTTCGCGGAGTTGTGGAGCACACGTTCGACCAAGAAATAGCTCAGCTCGGTCATGAGCACGTGAGCCTGTGGGAAGTGTCTAATGGCTACCGGAAGCGCTCCGACATGGTCATGATGGCAGTGGGAGATGGCGATGGCGTCGACTTCTTGGCCCTTGAAGGAGTCGAGTAAGGGGAGGGATTCCTGGCCGTCTCGTTTGGGGTGGCATCCGCAGTCGAGGAGGATTCGGTGCCCCTCGATCTCGACCATCCAAGCGGTGGCTCCGATATCGTCGGCGCAGTTTAGATTAGTTATCCGCATTACACTGGAGAGAAATTATTGAACACTTTGGTGGGGGGAGGCGTCGTAGAACTGAGCACTGATGAAAGCGGGGGATTGCGCAGATGTGGACGGCCTTATCGATGGGTTGAGGGCTAGTTTATTTTTGGATTTGCCAGGAGGTCCTGGCGTTTTGTAGGTGCTGATTGGTAGGTTGGGGTTGGGGGTGGGGCCACCAGGGTCCCACCCCCGATTAACGGGTAACCGGTTTGGGGCGTTGGGCTGGAGGTGTGAGATTCAGTAGGGAAAGATTTGTTCTAGAGTGACTTCCTGCAGGGTTCCGAATTTACCCAGGGCCTCCGGTTTGATTTTCTGTACGTTACCTACCAACGAGATGAGGAAATGTCGATCCTTGATTTGTGTGCGATGGAACAGCATGAGATCAGACATGGATTTGTTGCGGATCTGATCGAAACGAGAGGATCGAGGATCGACAGGAACTCCCAACCGTTCCCAAGAGCGAACCGCTCCGAGCACTTCGCGGAAGCCGAGTTTGGCAGTTCTATAGCGGCTTGTGACGGCGTTTTGGGCCTCGGCGAACCTTTCTTTGGATTCAGGCAAGGTTTGGAGGAGGTCGAGGAAGGCTTGGAGCGCTTCGGAGGTTTTGTCGACCTGGCAACCGATCTGAGCGATCATCACGCTTTGATCACGTTTTCGGCTGCCATTTGAGAACAAGGCACCGACGGAATACGCGAGGGCTCTTGTTTCTCTGAGTTCTTGGAAGACGACGCCTGACATTCCTCCGGAGAAGTATTCGTTGAAGAGCTGGACATCGGGTTGGATGGATTCGGAGTAGTCGTTGGCACCGAATTCCAGCCGGAGCTGAGATTGGGCCATTTCTTTTTGGAAGAAGAGGATACGGTTGGTGCTGCTATTCTGAATGCGAAGGGGATCTATGGTTGGAGGCGTTTTGAGCGTGGTCTCGTGCTGGGTCCACGAGTTCAGTGCTTGTCGTAGGCGATCTTTTGACATCGCACCGACATAGCCGATGGAGTGTTGGTAGGAGAGGAGTCCGCGGGTCAGGCTGTGTAGCTCTTGAGACGTAAGATTCTTGAGCTCTTCATTTGAAAGAGCCTTGAGTTGGGGGGAATTGGTGCCATAGCGGTTGAAGAGAGAAAGAGCTCCGGCGATGGAACGGAAGTCCTTTTTGGAATCCTGCCGTTGCACAAGCAGGATCTGTTTGAGTTCAGCGAGGGTGCGATCATCGGCGGAGGGTGAATCGAGGACTTCTTTGAGCAACTTGAGAGAGGGTTCAAAATTCTCATCGAGACCCGCGAGGGAGATCGTGGTTTCCGTCTCGCCGACCGTGATGGAGAAGTCGGTGCCGAGCTTGTACCATTCCTGCTTCAGCTCTTGGGAGGATCGTGTTTTGGTTCCTGATTTGTCGAGGAACCTCGCTGCGGTGCTTAGTTTGCGATCGTGACGCGATCCTATGTCGACGGAGAAGGTGAGCGTGAAGAGATCGTTGAGGGGGTTGCGGCTGTAGTAGAGTGTGACGCCATCCCGAACCTGATCTTTAACGTAGTCGACCTCTGGGCGTACGAAGACGGGTTTGATTTCCTCCACTGGCATTTCGAACAGGGATTTGGAGAAGGCGGACTGTTTGGAGGTGTCGAGGTTGATTTTTTCGATATCCGGTTTTTGGATTGAAGGGACCTCGTGTTGTTGATCAAGCCTGTAGCCTGCGACGAAATTTGAACCGTAGTATTGGTTCGCGACGCGGACGAGGTCGGCTTTGGTCAGTTTATGGAGCCGATCGAGTTCACTGACCGTATGATCCCAATTGGCGAACGAGAGGAAAGCCTCGCGCATCATGGCGACTCGAGCGGTATCGGATTCGAGGCTTGCGGTGCGGGTCTTTTTGAAATCGGTGAGGATTGCGGGCAGGATCCAATCATCGAACTGCCCCTTCTTGATGAGGTCGATCTGTTGGAGGAGCAGGTCTTCGACCTCCTTCAAGGACTGGCCTTTTTTGGGGACGCCCCATAGATAGTGGGCGCTGTGGTCGTTGAGAAACTCGGGTGAGGATCCGGCACGTCGCACCTTTTGGTTTTGATTCAGGTTGAGATTGATGAGGCCAGCCACGGAGTTATCCAAGGTCATGTCGATGAGTTTGATTGCATCGATATCGGGGTGATTTTGGGCGGGCAATCTGAACCCGAGGAGCACGTATTCTTCGCCTTGGTATTTTACATTCACCCGTTCGATTCCTTGGAGTGCGGGTTCCTCCCACTGGCTTGGTTTGGGGAGTGCTTTGGGTTTCCAGGAGGCAAAGTGCTCGGAGATAAGGGTTAGGCATTCCTTGGGATTGATGTCGCCGGAGATGAGGATCGCAGCGTTATTCGGGACGTAGTATGTCTCGAAGAAACGATACATGTTTTTGAGCGAAGGATTCTTCAGATGTTCGACTTCCCCGATGGTGGTCTGTTGGCCGTAGGGATGGCGTTTGAAGAGGGTTTTGCCGACCGCGAAATGCAGGATAGCGTCCTTATTGTCGAGGGTTTGGTTTTTCTCCTCGTAGACAATTTCCAACTCAGGTTGGAAGAGTCTGAAGACGGGATTTTGGAAGCGATCGGATTCGATGATAGCCCATTGGGTTAAGCGGTTGATGGGAAGGTTGACTTGGTAGACGGTTTCCTCGTGGGAGGTATGGGCATTGAGTCCGGTTTCTCCCATGAAACTGTAGAGTTTATCCATTTCATTGGGGATGGCGAACCGAGCTGCCATTTGGGATGCCGCATTGATCTCCTTGTAAATCGCGGTTCGTTTCTCGGGGTTGGATTCTTTCCAGTGCTGCTCGTAGAGGTCAGAGATGCGATCGAGGTAGGTTTTTTCTTTCGCGTAGTCGAGAGTGCCGAGTTTCTGTGTACCCTTGAAGAGCATGTGCTCCAGGTAGTGAGCGAGGCCGGTGGATTCTGAGGGATCGTGTTTGCTTCCTGCGCGGATGGCGATATTGGCTTCGAAGCGAGGGGTTTGGTGATTCTCAGTTAGGTAGACTGTAAGCCCGTTGTCGAGTTGGTAAATCTTTGCTTGGAGAGGGTCTTTGGGGTTATCGATGTTGATCCGTTTCGGTTCGGCTTGGCTTTGGATGGAGAAGGCCAAGGCCCCGAAGCTGAAGGCGACAGCTGAGGTGAAAAAGCGATAGAGGGCGAGACGAGTGAGTGTGACCATAAGAGATCAGATCCTTCGGATCGTAGGGAGGGGGTTAGGTGGGCGTTGGGACGGGTTGCTGCGAGCGGACGGGGATGCTGTTCTTCCTGGGGATGAGTGAGGTTCTTGGGGATTTGCAGCATCGGTGTGGGTGGTCGCGGCGATGCTGCAGAAGCACCCGAGACCCACGGAGATGAGGCAGACGAGGACTTCTGGTAAGCCGAAGCTGTGGGACCTGCTGGAGGTGATGAGAGCTGCGAGAGTGAGGAGGAGTATGTCGGCTAACACCAAGGCTCGAGTCGTGATTAGCGGACGTTCCAACCGAGTGGTTAGAGCTTCAGGCCTGATCGTCGTGGGGGGGACGACTGGGGCGGGGCGTGACTGCAGCAGAGGGGAGGGAGTCTCCAGGACGGGTTCTTTGCGAGCGCCATGAAGAATCGTTGCGAAACCCTTGTCGAGGGACTTCTGCTGTGCTTCTTGTGGCTGGGGTGTGGTCGGGGGCGCACTGGGTGTGCGGGTGCCATCAATGAGATCTGCGAGACCTCGGCCTAGAGCGGGTTTGGACACTTTGGTATCGTTGGGTTGTCGATTAGAGGTCTTTGGAGCTGAAACCCTGCGGACTGAGCTCATGAATCGCGCCGGTGCGTGGAGAGACGGGGAAGCGGCCAACGCTGTGAGAGGGCACACGGCCTAGATAGGGAAAGGGATACTGGTTCATGGGCTAGCTAAGCGGATACGAGCACGGGTTTGGATTCAATCCGCGCGCGCCATTTGGTGAGCATATCTTGAAGGTCTTGAAAGCGAACGGGTTTGCTGAGGTAATCATCCATCCCTGCTGCGGTGCATTTTTCTCGATCTTGATCGAGAGCATGAGCGGTTACGGCAATGATGATCGGCCGTCTGCGCTCTTGTCCTGGGGTGTTGAGGTCGGCTTGGACGAGGTGCTTGGTCGTTTCGTAACCGTCCATTTCCGGCATCTGACAATCCATGAGGATGATGTCATAGCGCTTTTTGGAGGTAGCCTCCAGTACTTCAAGTCCGTTTGCTGCGAGGTCCCCCTTGAGTCCGATTCTTTGGAGCATGCGCAGCGTGACCATTTGATTCACCGCGTTGTCTTCGGCAACTAGGATGCTCAGTCCCGAGTCGATCGGAGGATTTTCAGCGGAGGGGCTGACGCGCGGTCGATTTTGCGGTTGGACAATCTTGGTCTTCGGCGACGAGATGACGTGGTCGTCGTGCCGAGATTCGAGTTGGCTGAGGGTATCGAGGGCTTGGGTGAGGTCGCGGGTTTTGGGTGGTTTACGCAGGAACAGCATCCGAACGATTGTTACATCGCTAGCCTCATCCATTCGAAGGCCGGGCTTTACGAGGATAATGGAGGCGGCCCCTCCAAGGCTGCTGGGATCGGTGAGGGCGGCGAGAGGGTCGGTGGCGTGGTCAAAGATCAAAACTGGAGTCCCAGGAGCTTTTGCGGGTTCGGTGGCTAGGAGGATGAGAGCGTCTTTGCGGGATCGGGCGAGGCGGAGATCGGTGGTCAATGGCCCTAGGTCACAGGCCATTTGTTTGCCGATGCCCGCGGGTAGGCCGACGAGGATCACAGGGCTATGGACGATTCGGTTGGGGGGAGGGATTTCGATCGTCTGGAGATCCAAGCGAGCGGTGAACCAAAAGACGGATCCTTTGCCTGGGGCGCTGCGGACACCGATTTCGCCGTGCATCAACTCGACGAGTCGTTTGCAGATGGCTAAGCCGAGGCCGCTGCCGCCGTATTTTCGGGTGGTTGAGCTATCGGCTTGGCTGAAGGCTCTGAAAAGTCGTTTCTGCGCCTCCTCGGGAATTCCGATACCGCTGTCCTCAATTTCGAAAAGGAGGGTCGCATTGGCGGCGGATTTCTCTCGCAACGAAACGGAGATTGTGACCGCCCCTTTGTCGGTAAATTTGACGGCGTTGCCGGTGAGATTGAGCAGGATTTGCCTCAGGCGGCCGGGATCGCCTTTGAGATAGATCGGTACCTCCTTAGGGATGACAATTCCTGTATCGAGGCCTTTGTCGAAGATTTTGACGCCGAGGAGGTCGATGGTGTCTTCAATGATTTGGCGGAGGTTTAACTCCACGTTTTCGAAGGCTAGTTTGCCGGCCTCGACCTTTGAGAAGTCGAGGATGTCATTGATGATGGTGAGCAGGGCTTCTGCGCTGTTGCGCACGGTCTCTGCGTATTCGTGTTGGTCTTGGTTGAGGGGGGTATCGAGGAGAAGATGAGTCATGCCGATCACCCCATTCATTGGGGTGCGGATTTCATGGCTCATATTGGCTAAGAATTCGCTTTTTGCGCGGTTGGCTGATTCGGCGGCGGCGGCCATTTCTCTGGCGCGCGAGGTGGCTTCTTGGAGTTCGGTGTTCAGAGTGGTTAGCTCGGAGTTTGCGGTCTCGAGTTCATCGGCGACATCACGGAGGTTGGCTTCGGCCTTGGTGCGGACGGCGACTTCTTGTTCGAGCACCTGCATCGCACGGGAGAGTTCTGCGGTTCGCTGTTGGACGCGGCGGCGCAAGAGGACGACCCAAACCAAGGAGACGCTTGCCAAGCCACCCATGGCCGCAATCGCGAAAAAGGCCTGCTTCAGGCGATCCGTTCTCTGAGTGACCTGGAAATCGCGAGGATCCCGCATAAAGATACGAAACTGTTGCAGTGGATCCTCGGGAGCGGAAATGCCGTAGGCGATCCCACGGACCCGGACCCTTGAACCTGGCGGCGTTTTTTGGAGACGTCCGGCGTTCGAGGGTAACGTGGCAATGATGGATTGGTCGTCGGAGTTAAGATTGAGTTGTTCTTCTGTTTTCCATTGATTTTGCTGGTCGAGCCTTGCCTCGATCTCGATCAGTTCACAGTTGTTGGCACCGCGCGCTAGGGATTCCCAGGTTACTTTGGTTGGGGCAGGAGGGGGGGCTTGTCCTTCTTTGCGGATACTGGCTTCGTCGATCGTAAGGTTGACGCTTTCCTTGACGGGGAACCCTGCGGCACTGATGACATCGCCGACTTTGGGTTGGTAGGCTTGGGGGCTGGTTGGTTTTACTAAAACCGCCCCTGTATCGTCCTGGACGAAGTAGCCTTTTTCGAGGAGAGCGAGTGTGACGACCCCTCTGATGTGAACTCGGTGAGTGAGGTTTGCTTTTGGGGAAAAGCGGGTTAGGTCGATGATTTTTTGGAGCCGGATTTCTTGCGGGTTTCTTGGGGTTTCGGTGAGTATTTCTACGGCGTCGAGGCCGTTGGCGAAGACGTAACCACCCGTGAGTTGGCCTTTTTTATTAGCATCCGCGACGCACACCCCTTGGATCCGGACGTGAGCATCGATGAAATGGCGTGATGATGTATCAGGGGTTGTGGTGCTTGCGAACCGGACGTTGATGGAACCTTCGGAGGTGAGGAGAGTGAGCCAGTAACGTTCGCTTCGATCTTGTCGGATTCCTTTGATTACGCCTTCGACCTGGACCCATTGGGCGTCCTCGCTTCCTCGGCGCAGCACGTAAAGCGTCAAGTTTTTGGGATGTTCGGGGAGGGGAACTGCTTGAGCGACCACTTCGATGGCGGCTGCGGTGACGAAGGGGGAGAAAGCGCCGGTAGTTGTGGTTCCGATTACTTCGGCGACCTGCCCTTGGCGCAGGGTTATGTTGGGGACGGAATGGGTGACCCGAATCCCTGCGGAGCCGTCTTGGAGCCAGAATTCGTTTTCTGCTGGATTGAAGAGGGTGATGACGCCGCGGAGTCGAACGGGTAGTCCCTTTTCATCCCGTTGCCGAACGGTGCTCACCTCGGTGAGGATCTCGTTTGCGGCTTGGGCTTGAAGACCTTGGTGTGCCCAATTCGAGGATGGAGAGCAAGCTAGGAGACCCAGGAAGGCGGCAAAAGCCCAGATCCAGATCGAAGCTGGAGTGGACTGGGTTCGCAGGTGGGAACCCGGTCGGAGATGGAGGGTGTGTTGAGGCCGCAGCTTCATTGTGCGAGGCGCGAAAAATAATCCGCCTTCGCAGGATGAATGTAGCGGGAAAGGCGTTTTGGGCCAACCGAAAATCGGGATGGTTTAGCGTCCTTCGGTGATGGCCGAAGGCAGTCCATTCTCCCAGCGCTTTGGGCTATTCCATGGACGTTGGGAAACCTCATCATCTTCGCGCGTTGCGCATCCGGTCAGGCTGAAGGCGCAGGATGCGAGGATGACGAGGAGAACGCTACGAATGGCAAGTAGCCTAACCATGGCGGAGGGCGTTTGGGATAGAGTCTCGATAGGAGTGAAGGTTCATCTAGGCAGGCATTTAACTCGTCGAGCGTATAGCGGAGCTGGATTAGTAGAGTACTAGATCTCCCTCTTGCACATCGGCCTGCTTCCATTCCGGGAGGACGTTGGCAACGCTCTTTGTTGCTTGAACGTTGGTGACAATGACCTTTGCGACGAGCTTTCCGTTGCGGTTGACCATCAATTCCCCAAATTCGACCAAGCCGTTGTTGCTGCCGATATCGAGAACGACGAACTCCCACTTGGAATCCACACCGATCACCTTGCCCTTGAGACCGGAGGGAAGTTCGACCTTGGTGTTTTCGCCCTTGTAGCGGCTGAGTTCTCCGGCTAGTTGGCGGTTATTGCGGAGCAGGAGTTTCTTTTCCTCTTCGATTGCGTCCCGTTCCTCGGCTGCCTTTTTGGCGGATGTCTGGATCGTCTTGACTTGATCGGGGGTGACTCCGAGAGCCAGCCATTGAGCGAGGGAACGTTGGGATTCGATTTTGTCAGCGGTGACTTTTTGCAGGTCCACTGAGAGTGTGCTGGCGCGTTTTTCTTGCTCAGCCAGACGCGCGGTCTTGGTATCGAGTTCGGTTTTCGCGGCGGCGAGCTCTTGGGACACCTTTTCGGACTCGTCCTTGGCCTTCTTGGCTTCGGCCTTGGACTTGGTAGCGTCGGTGCGGGCCTGATCCCTCTGAGTCGCGTTCTCGTCTCGCTCAGTGCTGATGGTTTTGATCTTTTCAGCTATTCGGAGCTGGCCTACGGCGAGTGCTCCCAAGCCAGCGAGAATCGACAGGATCAAACAGATTCGAAGCATGGTAACTAAACTTTTTTAGGGTTAAAACTGGGGTGCAGACTAGAGAGCCAAGGGAGCAGTGTCAACGGTCTCGTTCGGTTTTGACGCACTGGTAGGTGTTGTGCCTCGGCTTTTGACGAGCTTCTTTCGCATCCGTGCTACTGCCGCGCGAAGGTTTCGGTGACAGAAAAGGGCGGTTCCACTCACGAAGGTATCGGCCCCTGCGCTGGAGCATTCGGCTGCGGTGGTTTCATTGATTCCCCCATCGACTTGGATGCGAAAGTTCAATCCGTGGTTGGCGCGCCAGAGCTTCGCAGACTGAATCTTGGTGAGGGTCTCGGGTATGAATGGTTGACCGCCGAAGCCGGGGTTGACGGTCATAATCAGGAGAGTATCGATGTGCTTGAGGAACGGGTGCACGGCCCCCATCGAAGTTGGTGGATTGATAGCGAGCCCGACCTTGGCTCCTAGGGAACGAATTTTCCAGAGCAACCCTTGGACGGGATCCCCCAGTTCGACATGGATGGTGACCTGATCCGAGCCGGCCTTGATGAACGGAGCGAGCAACGGTTCGGGCCGGGAGCACATCAGGTGAGTGTCCAGAAACAGGTCGGAGTTAGCACGAGTCACTTTGACCGTATTGGGGCCGAATGTGAGGTTTGGCACGAAGTGCCCATCCATCACATCGATGTGAAGCCAGTCGGCACCGGCTTTGGATGTCCGCTGGATCTCTGTGGCCAACCGACCCCAATCGCAAGCGAGAAGAGAGGGGGCGATGACGATTGGATGAACTCCTCGCACGGCGACTCGGTGCGTTAGGCTGGGGCGGGTGTTACAGACCCGAGTTCTCCATCAAGCTTTGGGGGAGCGACGCGAGCCGAATCCGCCGTGATCTGGGAGTTGGGAGGAACTGGAGGTAACGAACTAGGAGGGCGAGGGGTAGGAGTGAAGTCTCCCGTGCGAACAATCTCTTCGACCTGAGTCCCCTCGAGTGTTTCGACCTCAAGCAATGCTTCAGCGATTCGTTCCAGCTTGGAGCGATGTTCGAGAATCAGTTTTTGAGCCCGTTCGAAACCTTCATCGATGATCCGTTTGACTTCGGCGTCAATTTCTTGGGCAGTATGTTCGCTGTAGCTCTTGCGGCGCATCATGTCCCGGCCGATGAAATACTCATCATCATCGGCGTATTGGATCATACCGATTCGGCTGCTCATGCCGTATTGGCAGACCATGGCTCGGGCGAGTTGGGTAGCTTGTTGGATATCACCACCCGCGCCGGTTGAAATATCGCCTGAGATCAACTCTTCGGCGATACGACCGGCCATCATGACGGCGATCATGTCCAACATTTCCTTGCGTCGATGATTTAGAACATCCTCTTTTGGCAGTGACATTGTGGAACCCAGGGAGGGGCCACGGGGGATGATGGTCACCTTATGAAGCGGATGGGTATGTTGGAGAAGGACGTTGACGATCGCGTGGCCAGCCTCGTGCCAAGCGGTGAGTTTCTTGTTCTCATCCGACATCGCTAGGCTTCGTCGTTCACGCCCCCATCGAACCTTGTCGCGAGCCTCGCTTAATTCGGCGATACCGACTGATTTCTTGTTACCTCGCGCAGCTAGAAGTGCGGCCTCATTCAGGAGGTTTGCCAGTTCAGCCCCGGAGTAGCCCGGGGTACCACGAGCAATGACGGATAGATCGGCGGTCGGGTCGAGTTTTACGTTCCTAGAGTGGACCTTGAGGATGGCCTCACGTCCCCGGACGTCGGGCAAATTCACGGTGATTCGTCGATCGAATCGGCCGGGGCGGAGCAGCGCGGGGTCGAGGACATCGGCTCGATTTGTGGCGGCTATGATAATGATCCCCTCTTGGGTATCGAAACCGTCCATTTCGACCAGTAAGGCATTGAGTGTTTGCTCACGTTCGTCGTTGCCGCCGCCGAGGCCAACACCGCGGCTGCGCCCTACGGCGTCGATTTCGTCGATAAAGATTAGGCAAGGCGTACTTTTACGGGCTTGTTCGAACATATCACGGACGCGACTAGCCCCGACCCCGACGAACATTTCGACGAAATCAGAGCCGCTGATACTAAAGAACGAGGCTTCGGCCTCGCCTGCGATGGCCTTAGCGAGGAGGGTTTTTCCTGTGCCTGGGGAGCCCACCATAAGAACCCCCTTGGGGATGCGCCCTCCGAGCCTTTGAAACTTCTTGGGATCTTTGAGGAATTCGACAAGTTCGGAGACTTCTTCTTTGGCTTCTTCGATTCCGGCTACGTCTTTGAAGGTGATGCGGTTTTTCTCTTTGCTGAGCAGCCGGGCTTTGCTTTTCCCGAAGCTCAGTGCTCCTTTACCAGCCATTTTGATTTGGCGGATGAGAAAGAAGTAAATAAGGCTGGCGAAGAGTAGAAAGGGGAGGATTCCGTAGAACACGTTGACGAGAAACGTGTTTGGGGTGACGGGGGTGAACTTTCCGGTTTCGAGCAGCTCATCCTCGAAGGACTCGGTGATTCGGGTTTCGAGCTTGAAGGGGACGCTGGTGGTTCCCTCCTTCAGTTTGCCGCGGATTTCGCGCAACGGAGACTGGGGATTGTAGTCGATGAAGCCTTCGATGATTGTGTTAGCGCGAACGGCTTCGACGAACTGCTGGTGGGTGAGCTGTTTGAAACGGGGCTCGGTTTTATCGCGGAAGAAAACCAGGAGCGGGATCGTAGCCAGAATGGCGATCCAAATCAGGACCGTGCGAGGGGGTATGCGAACCTCGCCATTCTTGTTGTCCCTGCCGTCATCGAAGCCTTTTTTATCGTCCGACATCGTCGTATTATTCTGGGTGACACTAGCACACGGTCAGGGTGCCGCAATGCAGAATATGGATTTGTTCGCGTTTGGGGATGCGAGATAGGCGGGGTTAAGCGTCGGGTTCGGACCGTTTTTGCCAAGTCCACTGCAGCACAGTTCGTGTGAGTGGGGTGATTTTGAACCTCTCGCTGATGCGAAGACCTTCGACCCAGAAGATGTCGTTGTCGGCTGTGGCTGCGAGCACCGCGTTGTGTCGACGGGCTCGGGGCCACTTTGCGTTCGTAAACAGGTCTTGCAGTTTCGTCGGGGAACGAATGCCGATGGGCTGGAACCGATCGCCTGGTCGCCAGTGACGAAGCTGGATCATGGGCCCGATGAGGTCGGCATCGAAGAGTTCTTCGGACACTGACCGATGGGAGGGGCGGGGTTGGGAGTCGGGGAGGGTATGGAAGCCCCATCTTAGTGTTAGATGCTCGAACGGCATTGGTTTTGATGGGTCGGCTAGGTCGACTGCAAGGGCTTGAGCGGTCCAAGCGCCATCGGGCTGTGGTGGGAGCAATCGAATGGATCCCTCGCCATCGTGGGAGACTTGGACGGAGGGTTGGAGCGTGAGGGGACTCTGGGGCTTTTGGCGGAGGTGCTCGATGCGGAGGAAGTCTGGTTTGACGCCAAGAGACAGCAGTTCCTGCTTCATCACTTCGCGCTGGAGCGCGATGTGGAGAGAGAGGAACGGAGAAGCACGGGAAGCTCTCCAATTGGAGGCGCATTCTTGGATGAAATCGTGGTCTGCTTTCAGGATTGAGCACGCGACGCCGATCTTCTGGATGGATGCGGAAGAAAGAGAATGAAGGGTCGGGAGCACGAGCTTACGAATATGGTTTCGGGGGATCTCGGTGTTTTGGTTGGACTGATCTTCTCGGAAGGAGAGACCGCAGGAGGCTGCGTGCTGGCGGATGGTGTGGCTGGGGGTGTTCAGGAAGGGACGGATGATCAGCAGGTTGGGATCCAGGAAGTGGGGAGTTTTCCGGTCCATGGCAGCAAGCCCTTCGGACCCGGCACCACGGATTGCGCGGAGGAGGAACAGTTCGGCTTGATCCTCCGCATGATGTCCTAGAGCGATGATGGAAGAGTTTGTTGCTCTGGCGGTTTCGATGAGGAAACGATGGCGCTGCTGGCGCGCGTACATTTCCAGGGAATCGGTGGAGGATGATGGAAGGTTTGCGCTTGGGGAAGCGGTGTGGAAGGGGATCCCCAGTGAGTTGGCGGTGCCGAAGACGAGTTTTTGGTCGAGATCGCTTTCGATTCCTCTGAGTTGGTGATTGAAATGAGCGATCGAGAGGGAGCAGGAGAGGTTGGGAGCGAGGTTGTGCAGTGTGTGAAGCAAGGCGATGGAGTCTGCACCGCCGGACACGGCAACGAGGACGCGGCTGCCGGGCGGGATGAGTCGGTGGGACTCAATCTCGTGAAGCACGGTGCGACAAAACGGATACATCGGAGCGGACTCTAGATCAGGGATCTTGAGAATTCGATCCTTAGTTCGTGAGGGCTTGGCGATTTACCGCTTGGAACGTGTAGCTGAGCGTTGCTAGTGTGAGGCATGACGCTTGAAGACCATGCTGGCGACGTGTTGAGCAAGGCCCGCGCTGGGGTTGGGGTGGGGGTGGAGGCTGCCGCGCAAGCAGCGGGCTTGGCCGTGGAAGCGTATCGGGTGTTGGAGGAGACCGGCCATGCTGATCGTGTAGAATGGGTGAGGTTAGCGTCGGTACTCCAGGTGGATGCGGCGAAGCTTGAACGGTTGGCTCGGGGTTGGAAACCTGCTGTTGTGGACTTGTCGCAGTGCCGGGAGATTCGGCAGCTGGTGAGCGAGAGCGGGCGGATGAGTGTGAGCTGCTATCTTGTGTGGGACGAGGTCACGCGGGAGGCAGCGCTTTTTGACACGGGATTCAACGCGGAGGCGATTGCTTCGTTGGTGGCCTCGGAAGCGCTTCAGCTCAAGCATATCTTTATCACGCACAGCCACTACGACCACATCGAAGCGTTACCACGGTTGCGCGAGCTGTTTCCCAAGGTTCGGTTACATTCGGGCTCTAAGAATGCTCCACCGGAACATAGGAATCGGTCGAATGATTTTATCCACTTGGGCAGCTTGCGCATCACGAACCGGGAGACGACGGGGCACGCCGAGGATGGGGTGACGTATGTCGTTGGAAATTTTCCTGAGGACGCTCCAGGCGTTGCGATTGTGGGTGATGCGCTATTTGCTGGATCGATGGGCGGGGCGCGTGAGTTGCTGAGTCAAGCGCGGCAGAAAGTTGTCGAACAGATTTTTTCGTTACCTGAGGACACGATCGTATGTCCTGGGCACGGGCCTGTGACGACGGTTGCGACGGAGAAAGCGAACAATCCATTTTTTTGAACTGGCGAGAGACCGGAAGGTTTGAACCACCGAGAATGACATTATGCTGAAAGCTGGAATAGTTGGGTTGCCAAACGTTGGGAAGTCCACCCTCTTCAACGCCGTGACGCGGACGCGCAAGGCGGAGGCGGCGAACTACCCGTTTTGTACGATCGATCCGAACGTTGGCGTTGTGACGGTGCCGGATGCGCGTTTGGAGGTGCTATCACGAATCGCTAAAACATCGGTGATCATTCCTGCGGCGGTGGAGTTTGTGGATATCGCGGGATTGGTGAAAGGGGCCTCGCAGGGGGAGGGGCTAGGGAACAAATTTTTGAGCCACATTCGGGAAGTGGACGCCATTGTTCAGGTGGTGCGGTGCTTTGAGGATGCGGACATTCACCATGTCGCGGGCAGCATTGACCCGGTGCGGGACATTGAGACCATTTTGACGGAGTTAGTGTTGTCGGACTTGGACGCGGTGAAGAAGCGTTTGGACCGTGTCCAGAAGGATGCGAAGCGCGGGGATAAAGTTGCTTTAGCGGAGGAGGACGTCCTGAAGAAATTGGAGCCTCATCTGGATGCTGGGAAACCGGCTTTGACTGCGGATTTGACTACGGAGGACAAGGCGATTGCTCGTCAGTTTTATTTGATGACGGATAAGCCCACGATTTTTGCGGCGAACGTGAAAGAAAGCGATTTGGCGACTGCGGGCACGAATCCTTATGTCGAGAAGGTTCGGGAGTATGCGCGGACGCACCACGCCTGCGAGACGGTTGTTATTAGTGCACAGATTGAGAGCGACTTGGTGGATTTGGCGGCGGATGAAGCCAAGGAGTTTCTGAAGGAGTTGGGGGTGGAGGAGTCGGGTGTTGGAGCTTTGATCCGAGCGACCTATCATTTGCTGGGATTGCGAACTTACTTCACGGCTGGGGAGAAAGAGGTGAGGGCTTGGACCATTCATGAAGGGGACACGGCCCCGAAAGCGGCTGGGGTTATTCATAGTGATTTCGAGCGAGGCTTCATCAAAGCAGAGACGGTAGCTTATGACGATTTGGTGCGGTGCGGGTCTGTGGCTGCGGCGCGCGAGAAGGGATTGTATCGGATGGAGGGCAAGGAGTATCTCGTCAAGGACGGTGATGTGCTGCTCTTCAAGTTCAACGTCTAGAGATGGAAGGAAAACACGATGATGATGCGACTACTGCTCTCGATATGGCTTGCGTGTCAGGCGCTAGTGACGTTGGAAGCTCAGGAGTTGGCAGAGGTCAAACGAACGGAGGATCTGATCTACGCAAGGAAGTTTGGAACGGCGTTGACCCTGGACGTATTCCAACCTTCGAAGCCGAATGGGGCGGGGATCGTTTTTGTGGTGAGCGGGGGCTACTTCTCAAGCCACGAAGGGATCAACCCTGGCTATTATCGTGCGTTTTTGAGGCGTGGTTACACGGTGTTTGCGGTGGTTCACGGATCGCAACCGCGCTTTGTGATCCCGGAGATCGTCGAGGACATTCACCGGGCGGTTCGTTACATTCGCCATCACGCCCCGAAGTATGGGGTGGATGCGGACCGGTTGGGGATCACGGGAGCGAGTGCTGGGGGGCATCTTTCGCTGACCATGGGGACGCAGGGTGGAGTTGGGAAGAAGGAGGCGCGGGATCCGATTGATCGTGAAAGCAGCGCGGTGCGGGCCGTGGCTTGTTTTTTTCCGCCGACCGACTTTCTGAATTTTGGCAAGGAGGGTGAGGATGCGGTAGGGGTTGGAATTCTGGCGGGCTTTAAGTCTGCTTTTGGCAGTCGCGCTGATGCGCCGAAGAGTCGTCAGGTTTATGGTCGTGAGATCTCGCCGGTGAACTACATCACAGCGGGGATGGCTCCTACGTTGATTATCCATGGGGACGCGGACAAGTTGGTGCCGATTCAGCAGGCGCAGCGATTTGTTGAGAAGGCGAAGGCCGCAGGGGTTCGGGATGTGAAGCTGGAGGTTCGCGAGGGGAAGGAACACGGCTGGGCGAACATCGCTGAGGATTTGGAGCATTTTGCGGATTGGTTTGATGCGCACATGAAGCCCCGGGCGGCGAGTCGGTAAAGAAGCCACAGAGTCGCACTAGGCCCATCAACGGATGACTGTTCGGGGGGCAGGGGAGCCAAGGTTGGGAGATTTTGTTTGGCAAACTTTTGGTGACTGGTGATAGTCAGGAACATAGAATGAGTTCTGCCAAAAAACCGACGGACTTAGAGGGCGGGTTTGAACCGGTCAAGAAGCACTTGGTCGTCACGAACAAGCTGGGTGTCCACGCGCGTCCGGCGGCGAAGTTTGTCAAGATCGCGAATCGATTTCGGTGTGAGATCTTGGTGGAGAAAGACGGCGAGACAGTGAACGGTAAGAGCATCATGGGACTCCTGATGTTAACGGCGGGTCCGGGGAGTCGGTTGTTTTTGCAGGCGACGGGCGTTGATGCGGAGGAGGCAGCAACGGAGTTGGAGGCGTTATTGAAGCGGAAGTTTGACGAGGAATGAGGGTTGTGGAAAAGGGGGGTATCGATGGCATCGAGTGATTTCAACATTCAGTATGTAGCGCAGTTGGCTCGGATCTCACTAACTCTGGAGGAACAGGCGCAGATGGGTGCTCAACTCGGTGGGATTTTGGGCTATGTGGAAAAGCTGAACGAGGTGGACGTGAGCCAGGTTGAGCCCACAGCTCATGCATTTCCGTTGGTGAATGTGTTTCGGGCGGACGAAGTAGGGGTTTCCCTATCCAATGAGGAAGCACTTCGTAATGCGCCTTCGCGGTCGCAGGGGTTGTTTGTGGTACCGAAGATTGTCGAGTGAGGGTTGTGCATGTTGAACCAGGACACCATTGTAGGGTTGGCTTCGAAGCTCAGGTCGGGTGAAACCAGTGCAGAGGCGGCGGTGAAGGCCTGCGTGGAGCGCGTACGTTCGATCGACGGCCGTTTGCATGCTTTTTTGCATTTGGACGAGGCGGATGCTTTGACCCAAGCCCAGGCAGCCGATCGGCTCTTAGAATCTGGCACACGAGGGATTGAAAAGCCGTTATTGGGGGTTCCGATCGCACTCAAGGATGTGATCGTGGTCGCGGGGCAGCCTGTAACCTGCGGGTCAAAAATATTTGGAGGCTTTCGATCGGTGTTTGATGCGACCGTAGTAGAGAAACTCAAGGCAGCGGGGGCGGTGGTATTTGGGCGATTAAATTTGGATGAGTTCGCGATGGGAAGTTCGACGGAGAACTCGGCGTTTGGGTCGACGCTCAACCCGTGGGACTTGACTCGGACACCGGGAGGGTCATCGGGCGGATCTGCGGCTGCGGTTGCGGCGGACGAGTGTATTGCGGCGCTGGGATCGGACACGGGGGGGTCGATTCGGCAACCTGCAGCTTTGGTAGGCTGCGTGGGGTTGAAGCCGACCTATGGGCGGGTTTCGCGATATGGCCTTGTTGCGTTTGCTTCCTCATTGGATCAGATCGGGCCGTTTACAAAGACTGTGACGGATTCAGCGATGATGCTCAACGTCATCAGTGGGTGGGATCCTCGGGATTCCACTTCGGTCCCACGCGGGGTTCCAGATTATACCGCTGCTCTCACGGGTGATATTCGAGGCGTCCGGATTGGCATTCCAAAAGAGTATGGCGTTGACGGATTGGATCCGGAGGTGAAGTCGGCGGTTGGGGCGGCTGTGGAACAGCTTTCCCGATTGGGGGCGGAGGTGGTTGAGATTTCGTTACCGCACACGGAGTATTCAGTGGCGACCTACTACATCATCGCGACAGCGGAGGCGAGCGCGAACCTAGCCCGATTTGATGGCATACGGTATGGGGCGCGGGTTGAAGGTGTGGATCCGATGGAGTTGTATTCGAGAACGCGAGGTGCTGGTTTTGGGCCTGAAGTGAAGCGCCGTATCATCCTGGGGACTTATGTTTTGAGCAGCGGCTACTATGACGCGTATTATTTACGGGCACAGAAGGTGAGGACCTTGATTCGACGGGATTTTCTTGAGGCGTTTGAGAAAGTGGACGCAATTGTGACGCCAACCACGCCTGGTGCGGCGTTCAAGATAGGGGAGAAAGCAAACGATCCGTTGCAGATGTATCTTTCCGACATTTTCACTATTTCATGCAACCTAGCGGGGATCTGTGGCATCAGTGTTCCGTGCGGATTTACACGGGAGCCCAAGTTGCCGATCGGCCTGCAGTTCTTGGGCAAGCCGTTTGGGGAGGAGAGTTTATTGAGAATCGCGCACGCTTATGAGCAAAGCACGGGGTGGCATTCGGAGCGACCGGGGCTGTGAGGGTTAGGTTCGGGCAAATTGCGACTTGGAATTTGGTTTTGGAGTGCTGATATTGGGGCACCCCATATTGGTTCTGAGATGAACCCCGAGCGAGGCTTTATCGGAGTCATTGAGGCGTGTGGGCTCGATTTAACCATCAAACCTTAAGATCCATCTGATGAAAACCACTCCGAGACGACCCCTTACACCCCGTCGGCAATTCCTTGAAAAATCTGCGCTTGCGGTGGGTGGATTAGCGCTTGGATTTCCGTATGTGGGCCGTGTTTTAGGCGCGAACGACCGTGTGAACGTGGCTTGCATCGGGGTTGGCGGCAAGGGGGACAGCGACAGCAACGATGCGGGTCGAGGTGGGAACATTGTAGCGATCTGTGACGTGGATCTGAAAACGCTTGCGAAGAAGGGAGAGAAGTTTCCACAGGCCAAGAAATACCAGGACTATCGCAAGCTTCTAGATCAGATGGGCAAGGAGATTGATGCGGTGACCGTGTCCACGCCGGACCACAACCATGGAGGAGCAGCGATTCGTGCGATGCAGATGGGCAAGCACTGTTTTTGTCAGAAACCACTGACCCAGACGGTGCATGAAGCACGGATCATGAGACAATTGGCGGTGGAGAAAAAGCTCGCAACACAGATGGGGAACCAAGGCAGTGCTGAGAGCGGATTACGGCGTGCGGTTGAGGTGGTGCAGGCTGGGGTTATAGGTAAACCTTTGGAGCTTCATGTATGGTCGAATCGGCCAGTGTGGGGGCAGGGGTTGGATCGGCCGGTGGGACAGGACGAGGTTCCGGCTGAGTTGGACTGGGATTTGTGGCTTGGGCCAGCTGCATTTCGGCCCTACAAGAAGGGGGTTTATCACACGTTTGGGTGGAGGGGATGGTTTGACTTTGGTACGGGCGCTTTGGGAGATATGGCCTGTCACACGGTGAACATGCCGTTTAGGGCCTTGAAGTTGGGCTACCCTAGCGTGGTGGAGTGTGAGTTGACGTCGAGGATGTATTCGGAGACTTTTCCAAAGACCTCTCGAATCCGATTTGAGTTTCCGGAGCGAGACGGTCTTCCCCCTCTGAAGTTCTGGTGGTATGACGGTAATCCATCGGACGCTTTGAGACCTCTGAGGCCGGACGGCGAGGCGATTTCGGAAGTCGTGAACACGCTAGGAACGCTTCCGACGAGCGGGGCGCTGATCGTGGGTGATAAAGGCAAGTTGTTCTCCCCGGACGATTATGGCTCACGATTTTTTGTGGCCCTGAAGGGCGAGGCCAACTACACGGCTGGCGACAAACATCCGGCGTGCACGGGCGTTGCGCAGACGATACCCCGGTCACCGGGCCACATGCAGGAATGGTTCAAGATGATGCAGGATGGCACCCCTGCCTACTCGAACTTCGATACGGCGGCGTACCTTACGGAGATCATCCTTTTGGGGTGCATCGCGTTGCGGGTTGGAGAGGGTCGGCGCATGGAGTGGGATGGGCCGAACATGCGATCGATCAACATCCCTGAGGCCTCACGCTTTGTGAAACGAGAAGCGCGTCCGGGTTGGGAGGTTTGAAGCGACTCTGAGTTTCCCCAGGGGCTATTCGTTGCCCTTGGGGAACTCAAAACCAATGTTGGTGTAGCTGGAACCGCGGACGGGAAGTGAGACTAGCCTTGCATTGAAGGATCTTACCGATTTGATCCATTCGGCTGAGGCTTGAAACTGCGAGGTGTCTCCTACCGTTTCTCCCGTGGCTTTGTTTTCAACCGCGAGGAATCGGAGGGTTTCTTTTGTGTTCCCCACCTCGGCCTCGACGACGAAACTCTGGGTGGCGACACGGACGAAGTTTTCTGCGTGTCCATCGAGGACGTAGGCATCGAGGCGTCCTTGCTCGCGGTCTAGCACCAGTTCGAGATGGTGGGTTTCGCGGCCGAGCACGACAAGGGTTCCGCCGTGGGGGGCGGTGTGTTCATGGTTATGATCATGATCGTGATCGTGATCATGATCGCGCTGGCTTAGAGGGTTAACCGGTGCGGCCACTCGGTAGCGACGGTTCATGTAAAGATCGTCTCCGACTTGGAAAAGGGCGATGGCATCCTTTTCAAGCTCTTTCATACGGTCGTCCGGACGAGAGGTGCGCTCGAGGGTGCCGAGTTTCGGATTGCCGGCGTAATACTCGATCTTGTTCATGAGGCTGAAAGTCACTAAGCGTTCGTCGGAGTAGATGCCGATAGATCGATTATGATTCATGAGGACCCGGCTGGACTTGATGTCTGAGAGGAGGTTTTGTCCGAAGAACGTGGATTGGTAAGGTCGGCCGATCAAGCCGAGGAGCGTAGGGGCGACGTCGAGTTGACAGCCGAGAGTGGGGATGCGTTTGGGTTGCGAGATGACGGCTGGACCGACGACGACGAACGGTATTTCGTAGCTTTTGATGGGGATGGTTTGCCTTCCATAGACCCGAGCTCCGTGGTCTGCGATCACGCAGAAGATCGTGTTCGTCCAGAAAGCTTCTTTCCGGGCTTTGTCGAAAAATTGGCCCAGGGCGTAGTCTGTGTATTTGACCGCATTGTCGCGGCGGCGTTGATTGGGATCTTCGGGGATACGGCCTGGGGGGTAGGTGAAGGGTTTATGATTTGAGACGGACATGGTGGTGAGGAAGAAGGGCTGGCCCTTTTGATGGCGGGCTCGAGCCTCTTCGATTGCCCGGTCGTAGAGATCCTCGTTGGAGACGCCCCAGACGGTGCTAAAGACCGGGTTTATGAAGTCTTTCAGCTCGAGAAAGTGCTGCCATCCGTTGGCGGTCATGAATTTTTTAGTGCCATCGAAGACACCTCGCCCCGCATAGATGAAAGTCGTGCCATAGCCATCACGTCCGAGAACGCGTGCGATGGTTTCAACATTCTCGGAACGGTCTCTCGCGACGATGGAATCCCCAGGGAGAGGTGGGAAGCTGCTGAAAACTCCTTCATAGCCGCGGATGGTGCGATTTCCATCGGCGTAGAGATTATCGAAAAGCCATCCTTCATTTCTGGAGATCTCATCCATCCTAGGAGTCAGTGAGTTCGTTCGGCCGAGAACGCCCCAAAACTCTGAACCCAAGCTTTCCTCGAGCAGGAGGATCATGTTCAACCTAGGTTTGGAGGGGTCGCCGGGGATGGTTCTTTCGATCGAGTCCAGCTGGTTGGTCATCGCGGACGCACCTGGGATCAGAAGGTTGCGGGCGTGTTGGAAGGCCTCGTTTCGAGGCAAAGTTGGATAGAAGTGGGAGTATTCTAGATTCCGAGTAAACACCGCAGTTAGGAAGGAGACGTAGGTATTGCTGGAGACCTCGTTGATGGTACGTTCGGAGCTGAAGCGCGTTTCGTCGATGCTCACCGTGAGAGCAACTGCGGCGGAGACGGCGAACCAGGCAGCTGCGAGCGGTCTTTGGGGTGAAGGGGGCTGGGATGGGGTGGTTGCTAGCGATCGAAGGCTCCAGGAGTGGACGCTCTTGATGATGAGCGAGGCGGAGAGCCCACACGCCGCAACGATCCAGACCACGGGATAACTCTCCCAGATGTTTACGAACACCTCATGTGGATAGATGATGTAATCGACTGCGACGGTATTGTATCGGGAGCGAAATTCTTCAAAGAAGAAACCCTCTGCGGCGAATACGAACAGAACTATGGTCCAGGGGAGCCATAGAAGGATTCCGAGCCTGCGGAGCGAATTGTCCGCCCCCCAGGGAGTGGATGAACGCCAGAGGCACCACCAAGCGATGGGGGAGGAAAGTAGGAGGGCGGTAGCTAAGTCGAGATGAACTCCGACTGCTAGGGCTTTGATGATTTCTGAAGCTGAGTGGGACTGGGTTGGGATGAAAAGGAAGGCAAGGAGGACGCGGAGCGTGGTCGAGGTGAGGATGAAGGCGGCGCAATGACCAACAACGATCCTCAGCCGTCCATTTTGTGTAAGAATGGACAGGCTGTTCATCTCAGGTTGGCGCATGGCGGCCGAACGCGTGGGGGCTCAGCCGTTCTTGCCGCAGCACTGTTTGAATTTCTTTCCGCTGCCGCATGGACAAGCGTCGTTTCTACCTACCTTGGGGCCAACACGGACGGGTTTGGCTTTGGCGACGGCCTCATTGGCTTCGCGGACGACGTCGCCTCCGCTCTGGGCAGTTTGAGGCTGACCTTCGGAACCTGAGGTCTGGGGATCGCCGAAGGCATCGGCGGGTTGGTGCACTGTGTTTTGCGGCAAGTTTCGAAGAAATTGCTCGAAGGCCATGAGGCTGGAGGCGCTGCGAAAGATGTTGTGGCAGATCTCAGACTTAATGTTGACCATTAGTTCTTCGAAGATCTTAAACGCCTCGGCTTTGTATTCGATGAGCGGATCGCGCTGACCATAGGCTCGGAGGCCGATGCTGTTACGTAGGCTATCCATGCCATAGAGATGCTCCTGCCAGAGTTTGTCGATGGCGCTGAGAATCGTGTAACGTTCGATGGTTTTGAGGGCCTCCTTGTTTTCAAAGCTGACTTTGAGCTGGTAGGCCTCGCGGATGTTATTTGAAACGTGGGAGACTACCGCAAACTGGGCTGGGCTCAGGCCATCGAAAAGCGAACCAGGGACGGGTTCGTCGTTCCCTGCGCGGGCGATTTTGAGAAGTTCGTCCTCCTGGATACCCAGGGGAAACGTGAGATTCACCCAATCGGCAAGTGCACGAATATTCCATTCGGCGGGATCGGCGTCGGGGGTGCTGAACTGGGACACCTTTTGGAGTACGACTTCCTCCATGATATCCATGAGCCGGTCTTGGACATCGTCGGAATTGATGATCTCGTTACGGAAGCCATAGATGACTTCGCGCTGCTTGTTCATCACGTCGTCATATTCCAAGGTTCGTTTGCGGATTTGGAAATTGTGTTGCTCGACGCGTTTCTGGGCGGTTTCGATGGAACGATTGAGCAGTGGGTGCTCGAGTTCCTGGCCTTCTTCGAGGCCTACACGCTCCATGACTTTGACGATTCGATCTGAGCCGAAGAGACGCATGAGATCATCTTCGAGGGAGATGAAAAAGTGAGAGGATCCAGGGTCGCCTTGTCGGGCGCATCGGCCGCGGAGCTGTCGGTCGATACGGCGGGATTCGTGTCGTTCGGTTCCTATTACGTGGAGTCCGCCGAGGTCGGCGACGCCGGGGCCGAGTTTGATATCGGTTCCGCGGCCGGCCATATTGGTCGCGATCGTGACGGCGCCTTTTTGACCTGCGTTGGCGATGATCTCGGCTTCCTGTTGGTGGTACTTGGCGTTGAGAACGGCATGGGGGATGCCGTCCTTTTTGAGCATTCTTGACAGCAGTTCGCTCACTTCGACGGAGATCGTTCCGACGAGAATCGGGCGTCCGAGGGCGTGGGTGGTCTTGATCTCGTTGACGGCGGCCGCGTATTTTTCGCGTCGCGTTTTGTAGACGGTATCGTGTTGGTCTTTGCGTCCGACCTTTCTGTTGGTAGGAATTACCAAGACGCCGAGCTTGTAGATATCGAGGAATTCTGTGGCTTCGGTTTCTGCGGTTCCGGTCATACCTGCGAGTTTCAGGTACATTCGGAAGTAGTTTTGGATCGTGATCGTGGCGTAGGTCTGGGTTTCTCGTTCGATCTCAACATCCTCCTTGGCCTCGACGGCTTGATGGAGCCCATCGCTCCAGCGTCGACCCGTCATGAGGCGTCCGGTGTTTTCGTCGACGATGATGACCTTGTTATCCTGGACGACGTAATGGACATCGCGTTGGTAGAGCGAGTAGGCCTTGAGGAGCTGGGAGATGGAGTGGATCTGAGTGGCACGCTGTTCGAACGCGGCCTGGACTTGGGCTTTGGCTTCGAGCCGATTTGCCATGTCCGAGTTTGGGTTCGCATCGATCTCGTGGAACGCCGTGATCATGTCGGGAAGCACGAAGGCTTCGGGATCTTTTGGGCTGAGGTAGTTTCGTCCCTTTTCGGTCAGATCGGCCTCGTGTGATTTTTCTTCGATGGCAAAGAAAAGCTCCTCCTTTTGCTCGTAGAGCGTCTTTTTGGATTGGTCTGCGTGGAGCTCGAGTTCAGCGGCATTGAGGAGCTGGAGGTTTGCGGGATTCTCGAGAACCCGCATGAGACCCTCGGAGCGTGGGTTTCCGAGTTTGACCCGGTAGAGCAGAATACCGATCTGATGTTGGAGATCCTGAGGGTTTGAGGCGTTAGAACCGTCTTCGGGGTGAAGCTTTTTGATGAGGTCGGAGGCTTCGCTGAGGAACCGATTACACAAGCGATCCTGCGCCTGAACGAGGCTCTCGATAGCGGGTTTGAACTGGGTATAGAGCTGGTTGTCAGCGTTGACTACCGCCGGGCCACTGATGATGAGAGGGGTTCTTGCTTCATCGACGAGAATGGAATCGACTTCGTCGACGATCGCGAAGTAATGGCCGCGCTGAACTTGTTCTTCCTTACGGCTGGCCATGCCATTGTCACGGAGGTAGTCGAAACCGAATTCGGCATTCGTTCCGTAGGTGATATCGCAGCTGTATTGATCGCGTCGGACCTCGGGAGGTTGGTCGTGAAGGATACATCCGACGGTGAGTCCCAGGAAACGATACACAGCGCCCATCCATTCGCTGTCGCGGGCAGCGAGGTAATCGTTAACGGTTACGACGTGAACACCGCGGCCGGAGAGGGCGTTGAGGTAAACGGGGAGAGTGGCGACGAGGGTTTTGCCCTCGCCTGTAGCCATTTCAGCGATTCTGCCTGAGTGAAGCGCGTAGCCACCGATCAGTTGGACATCGAATGGGACCATTTCCCATGGGAGCGGGTGATTGCGGACGATGACATTTTTTCCGCAGAGTCGGCGGCAGGCGTTTTTCACCACGGCGAAGGCTTCCGGCAAGGCTTCGTTGAGGGCTGCGGCGAGTGCGACAGGGTCCTCGATCGCTGAGAACTTGGTTTTCCAAGACTCTGTTTTTTGCCGCAGCGCATCGTCGGGGAGCGCTTGCAGGGATTGTTCCAGTTCGTTGATGCGCGCGACTAGCGGCAGCAGTTTCTTGATTTCGCGATCGTTTTGGGATCCGAAAATCTTCTTAATGATCAGTCCTAACATGCCGGAATAGAGATAAAAGACTTTGGGGATCGTTCATGGATTTTCGTCCGCCGTTCCCGATCGTCGAGTCGTGTGAAGCTACGGGAAGCCCTGGAAACCGTCAAAGTTTATCGAAAGCAGCGGAAAGGGTCGGTGGAGCAGGGGGAATGGGCTGTTGAGAGGGGAGGATGGAGGGAATCGGTGGCCAAGGGCCGAAGGAGCTGCTAGAGTGGGATTCATGCGCACGGCGATTTACCCTGGGAGTTTTGATCCGTTAACGAACGGGCACTTGGACGTGATCCAGCGTGCAGTGAAGCTCTTTGATCGGGTGATTGTGGCGGTGGCGGAGAACGAGGGCAAGCATCCGCTTTTTTCCATGGAGGAGAGGCGGGAGATGGTCAGAGCGGCGGTTTCGCACCTCAGCGTCGTGGAATGCGACTCCTTCAACGGATTGTTAGTGGATTATGTGGATCGGCGTGGGGGGCATGCGATTATCCGAGGCTTGCGGGCGGTATCGGATTTTGAGTTTGAGTTTCAGCTTGCGCTCATGAACCGTAAGTTGAACGAAAGGGTGGAGACGATCTTTATGATGCCCCGGGACACGTATACATTTTTGAGTTCGCGCATTGTAAAGGAGATTGCGAGGCTGGGTGGGGACATATCGAGTTTTGTGCCCCCGACTGTGATGCGAGCGTTGTTGGAGCGGGTGGGTCGAGGGAAGGGAGCGATGGCAACGGATAGGGTTAATATATGAAATTTCGAGTTAATCTCAGGCAATTAGAGCGTCGAGAGATGCTTTTGGAGGGGGAGGCTGGGGCAGAGGATTTGGATTTGGGTGATGTGCAAGATGAGCTGTGGCGTTTAGCTGTGCCGGTGCGTTATGAACTGAAGGTGAGTCGGCTGCAGCAGTCGATTTTGGTCCATGGGAAAGTGGAAGTTGACTTGAGCTGTGAGTGTTCACGTTGCTTGAAGCCATTTGGGTATGCGTTGAGGTTGGACCCGTGGGATGCGCTCATCGAGTTGGAAGGGGAGGACAAGGTGGAGGTTCAGGATGATTCCGTGGACTTGACGCCCTATCTTCGAGAAGATATTGTCCTCGCCTTACCACAACATCCGTTGTGTAAGCCGGAGTGTCGGGGGTTGCCTGTGGCATCCAAGAAATCGACGGATTCGGCGGGGTTTGAGCATGATGATGGGCACGGGAGTAAGGCCTCAGCATGGGATGCCCTGGACCAATTAAAACTGAAGTAAACTAAGAATTTATGGGTGTTCCTAAGCGTAAGCCTTCGCATAGTCGTCAACGCATGCGCCGTGCTTACAACAGTGTTTTGGCGTTGCCGCAGATCAGTACTTGTCCGCAATGTGCGGCCCCTTACATGCCCCACCGGCTGTGTCCTGCGTGTGGTTTTTACAAAGGCCGCCAAGTGCTAACGGTTAACACGTTAGCGTAATCGGGCGGGACAAGAGCAACGGTTGCGACTTTAGAAGAGGTTGTGGGCTGCCCTAGTGGCGACGCACAACCCTTCTTTTTTTCCCCAGATAGGTTCCGATGCGTATTGCCGTGGATGTGATGGGGGGGGATCAGGGTTGTGGCGTGATGATTCGTGGGGTCTTGGATGGCCTTCGCGAGGATTCGCGGGTGACGAAAGTTTTTCTGGTCGGCATCGAAGATCAAGTCCGTGCAGCGCTTGCGGCGGAGAAGATTGAGGATTCGCGTCTGAGCTTGTTGCACGCGAGCGAGGTGTTGACCATGGAGGACAAGCCGGTTGAGGGGTTGCGTAAGAAGCGGCAGTGTTCGATCCTGAAGGCCGTGGAGTTGGTGCGAGATGGGGAAGCGGATGCGGTGATTTCACCGGGCAACACGGGTGGGATTGTGGCGGCGTCGACGATTCGCCTGCGCACGCTTGAGGGGGTAGACCGTCCGGCTATAGCGACCGTGATACCGTCGCTTGAGCGGGAGTTTGTGTTGGTGGATGCAGGAGCGAATCCCGATTGTAAGCCGCACCACTTGCTTCAATTTGCGATCATGGGAAGTGTGTATTCGGAGACGGTGCTTGGACGGGAGCGGCCTAGGGTTGGGATCTTGAGCAACGGGTCTGAGGACATTAAGGGGACCGAGTTAACGAGGGAAGCATTGAAGCTGTGTCGGCAGACCTCGATGCATTTTATCGGTTACGTTGAGGGGCATGATTTATTTGCGGACCGGGTTGAGGTGGTGGTCACGGACGGCTTTGTTGGGAACATTGTTCTGAAGACCTGCGAGAGCATGGGTAAGGGGATATTATCGCTGCTACGACGGGAGTTAGGTGCCACCCCTCTCCGGAAGCTAGGAGTCCTGTTAGCGAGGGCGGGCTTTAAGAATATCAAGCGGCGCATGGACCCTGAGGCTTACGGGGGTGCGCCGCTGCTCGGGTTAAATGGTAATGTGATCAAGGTTCATGGCTCGGCTGGTGCTAAAGCGGTAATGAATGCGCTGCGGCAATGCGGCGACGCGGTGCGTCAGGGTGTGAACGATCGCATTGTGAAGGAAATCGCGAAGGCATCCGTTTCGGTAGAAGTTCCCCCCGCATCATGAGTGATATTACGGCTAAGAAGAAGGATCTACTCAACCCCAGGGCGTCGCACGATTTTCGGGCTAGGACCTGTTCCATTGCAGCAGTGGGATCGTATGTTCCCTCTCGCGTGATGTCGAACTCGGACCTGGAGAGGATCGTGGAGACGTCGGATGATTGGATCACGTCGCGTACGGGAATCAAGGAGCGTCGCGTGGCGGGGGAGGCGGAGTTTACATCTGATTTGGCGTCGGCAGCCGCCCTCAAGGCCATGGCGCGGGCTGGGGTAAAGGGAGAGGACATTGATTTGATCATTGTTGCGACGATCACGCCGGACATGCCGTTTCCGGCGACGGCTTGTTTGGTTCAAGAGAAGATCGGGGCTCGGCGAGCGGCGGCGTTTGATTTGGAGGCGGCGTGTTCGGGTTTCATTTACGCGTTGGAGGTGGGGCAGCAGTTTATTATGTCGCACACCTACAACACGGTGTTGGTTATCGGGGCTGAAAAACTTTCTTCCATCGTGGATTGGAAGGACCGGAATACCTGTGTGTTATTTGGTGACGGGGCGGGGGCGGCAATTCTTCAAAACCGACCTAATGCCCACGGTTTATTGACTGTTTGCATGGGTGCAGACGGCGCGAAATCTGGGCTACTGTCGATGCCTGGCGGGGGGAGTCGGTGTCCGGCGACGCGCGAAAGCGTTGATGGGCGGCTTCATTATCTGAGGATGGATGGGAAGGAGACGTTTAAGAACGCGGTGCAGGCGATGATTACGGCGGGGAGGGAAGCGTTGAGACGCTGCAACCTGACAGTGGCCGACATTAAGTGTATTATCCCGCATCAAGCGAATCGGCGAATCATTGATGCGGTGAGTGAGCGGTTGGAGGCACGGCCTGGGCAGGTGTTCATGAATTTGGAGAAGTATGGCAACACCTCTGCGGCGTCGGTGGCGATCGCTTTAGATGAGGCGGTTGAGGGGGGGCACATTGAGCGTGGGGATTTGGTGTTGTTGTTGGTATTTGGGGCGGGGTTGACGTGGGGTGCGGCGGTGATTGAGTGGTAGAATTTTTTGTTTCGGTCCATTGACCGGCAGCAAAACGGTGATAGGGTTCCGTCATGCCATCGAGCAGAGTAGATCGGTCTGGAGGTTTTTCTCCTATTCACATTCAAGGGCATCAAGTCGAGATGCGACTTGACATGGACTCGGTAGCGGTTCGGCGCAACGGGATTGAGTTTCGTTCGGCGACACCGATGCCTGTGTGGCGAGAGATGACTGTTGAGTTTTCGATGGGGAGCATGGAGGGACCAATTAAGTGCAACGGCATTGTCGTATCGTGTTCTGGCGACAAATATATTGGATATGCGGTTTGCATGCTTTTTCTTAGTTTAGCACCCTCGGCAGAGCAGCAATGGTGTCAATTTGTTGAATCTCGACTAGCGTAGAGATCTCGGTGGTGTTAATCCTCCCCTCATGGACATTTTCCATGAGATACTTCGAACCGCCATTGCTGGCGGAGCTTCAGACGTTCACATCAAGATTGGTCATGCGGTCATCTTCCGAATCAACCGTAATTTGATCGCGATTGAGTGCCCATTTCCGACTGAGGAATGGATGAGAAAGGTGGTGGAAACGATCGTGCCGCCGCACGCGATCAAGAAATTGGAGGAAGAGCGGGAGGTTGATTTTTCCTATTTTGTCCCTGGGGTTGGTCGTTTTCGAACGAACCTTTTCCAGCAGAAGGGACAATTCTGTTTGGCGATGCGTTATGTGAAAACGCAGATCCCTAGTTTTGAGGAGTTGGGTCTATTGCCGGTGTTGAGATCGATTGCTGAGGCCCCCCGAGGGATTGTGTTGGTGGCGGGTTCTACGGGGTGCGGAAAGTCAACGACCCTTGCGGCGATGATCGAGCACATCAACGCGAAATCGAAGAAGCACGTCGTTACACTCGAGGACCCGATCGAGTTTGTATTCGATGACAACCAGTGTGTGATCGAGCAGCGCGAGGTGGGTTTGGACACGCTTTCCTTTGAGCACGGACTGAAGCACATCCTTCGTCAGGACCCTGACATCATCATGGTGGGAGAGATGCGCGATAGCATTAGTTTTTCAGCGGCCATGAGCGCTGCGGATACGGGGCATTTGGTATTGTCTACTTTGCACACGACGACGGCTGCTCAGTCGATTAGTCGAATCTTGGACTTTTTCAAGGCGGACGAGCGGGAGCAGATTCGTCGACAATTGGCGGGAACGCTGAGGGCGGTGGTGTGTCAACGGATGGTTGGAACGTTGGCTGGGGGTGTTACCCCTGCGTTGGAGATTATGATCAACACACCGACGGTGCGGAAGTTGCTGGAGGAGAACCGGCTTGACAAACTGGCGTTGGCGATTGAGACCGGAGTTGACGACGGGATGCAGAACTTTAACCAAGCGTTATTCCAGCTTGTGAAGGATCGAAAGGTTTCGGAGAAGGAGGCCTTGGCGAAGGCTTCGAATCCGCAGGCCTTGGAGATGAATTTCAAGGGGATTTTCCTGGACGAAGGCCGTCGGATTTTGGGGAGTTGAACCCGGTGGTTGGATTAGTTTGGGACAACGTTTCTTGTGCAAGGGACGCAAAAATCGTCTATTGCGGTATGAGGTTGTGGGATCTCAAGATGGAGACGTGAAAACAACATTGATCACACTCACACAAACGACACTTTTAAGTGCGCTCGCCTTTGGCGCGACCTTTTCGATGGCCGCCGAGGATTGGAAGGACAAGACCATCGCTCCGGTGGCCAACCCGTTGTTTTTTGAGGCCCCTCAGATAACAAGCGAGGTTCGTCCTATTTTCATCTATCACACCATCGACAAATCCTTTTTGACAGGAGGCGGCGATGTCGAGGTTTATGCGATGCAGCTTCGGTATGCGGTAAACGATCGACTTTCGATCATCGCGACCAAGGACGGGTATATTGATTTCAATCCTAAAGGGGTATTACCCCATAAGGATGGTTGGGCCGATCTAGCGGCTGGCGTGAAGTATGCGGTGGTGGACGACGCGGAGTCGCAGTTCCTTTTGACCCCGGGGTTGAAGTTTGAGATTCCCACGGGCAACGAGCGGGTCTTTCAGGGCAACGGCAAGGGCGAGTGGAATGTTTTCTTGTCGGCACTGAAGGGGTTTGGTGATTTTCACGCCACGGGTAGCGTGGGCGTTCGGTTGCCGAACGACATGGATGCGGAGACGGCCCAGTTGCACTACAGCTTGCAGCTCGATTATTATCTGCATCAGTATTTTATTCCCTTCGTTGCGGTGAACGCGTTCACGGTGATTTCCGAAGGCAATGTGCTTCCGTTGGATGTCGAAGGCTTCGATCTGATCAACTTTGGTTCGAGCGCTGCGAACGGGCGCACGCAGGCCACGTTGGCGGGTGGATTTCGTTCTCGGATCACGAACTGGGCAGATCTTGGTTTTGCCTATGAAGGCGGCATCACGACTCCGAGAGGACTCTTCGACAATCGTGTGACCGTCGACTTCATTTTCCGATTTTAGTTGAGAAGACGCGCAAGGGACGCATCGATTGTAGGTCGTGCGATCGCCTTGAAATGAGAGAATCAGCGCCGCCTGTTTAGGGCGGCGCTTTTGTTTTTGGAGGAACCGGAGGGCCAAGGGATTCCCTTTTTTTGTGTGCTTCAGCGATTTGCTTGTCCGCGGAGTTTAAACACGGCAAGCTCGATTCAAGACAGTTGAACCTCGCATCATCCATGACAGAACCGGCGATCACACCCGAGCTTGTTAAGAAGCATAATCTGACCGACGACGAGTATCGTCGGATCCAATCCATTTTGGGGCGGGAGCCGAGCTACACGGAGCTTGGGATTTTCTCTGTGATGTGGAGCGAGCACTGTTCGTATAAGAACACGAGGCCGCTGCTGAAGACATTCCCTACGAAGTCGGCTCGGATTTTGGTTGGGGCTGGGGAGGAGAACGCGGGCATTGTGGACATTGGGGATGGGGTTGCGATCGCGTTCAAGATTGAATCGCACAATCATCCGAGTGCAGTGGAGCCCTTTCAGGGAGCGGCGACGGGAGTGGGTGGGATTATTCGGGATATTTTCACGATGGGAGCCCGGCCTGTGGCGGCCCTGAATTCGTTGCGTTTTGGGGAGTTGAGCAACCCGGAGGTTCGTCGACTTTTCAGCGGGGTGGTGAGCGGGATTGCGCACTATGGCAACTGTTTTGGAATTCCCACCATTGCGGGCGAGGTGTGCTTTGACAAATCGTATGAGGGCAATCCACTGGTGAATGCCTTTTGCATGGGAGTATTGCGGCACGAGCAGATTGCGCGAGGCAGCGCGAAGGGGGTTGGGAACCCGGTGTTCTATGTGGGGCCGGCGACGGGGCGGGACGGGTTGGCTGGGGCGGCCTTTGCGTCTCAGGATCTGACTGAGGAATCGGCGGAGCAACAGCGTGGAGCGGTGCAAGTGGGAGACCCGTTCATGGAGAAGCTGGTCTGCGAGGCCTGCCTAGAGCTGTTGGCGACCGGCGCGGTGGCAGGGATTCAGGATATGGGGGCGGCGGGGTTGACATGCTCTACATGTGAGACTGCGGCGCGAGCTGGAACGGGGATCGAGATTGAATTGGACAAGGTGCCGCAACGCGCGCCGAACATGAGTTCGTACGAGATCATGCTGAGCGAGTCACAGGAGCGCATGTTGATCATCGTGAAGAAGGGACGAGAAGACGAGGTGAAGCGGATCTTCGACAAGTGGGATCTGCCTTGGGCGGAGATCGGTTTTGTGACGGACACGGGGCGTATGGTGGTCAGGCACGGGGGACGCATCGTTACGGATGTGCCGGCGAGGCAGCTTGCGGACGAGGCGCCGGTCTATCAACGTGAGTCGCGGGAGCCGTCGTATCTCCAAGCGGTGAGGGCGTTCCGTCTAGGTGGCATTGAGGATACGGTTGATCCTGTTGGCCATCTGACTTCGCTTTTAGGATGGCCGACGATTGCCTCGAAGAACTGGGTGTATCGGCAGTATGATCACATGGTTAGGAACGGTTCGGTGGTTTGCCCTGGCAGCGATGCTGCGGTGATACGGATTAAAGCGGACTCGTTGCCCCCGTTGCCGGGTCAGACATTAAATGATGTGGGGACATCGACGATGGTGGATAAGTATGTCGCCATGACGGTGGACTGCAACGGGGTGTACGTCTATTTGGATCCTTACGAGGGAAGCAAGTCGGCTGTGACGGAAGCCGTTCGGAATTTGGCGTGCAGTGGGGCGGTTCCTTTGGGCGCTACGGACAATCTGAACTTTGGGAATCCGCATAATCCAGAGCTGTTCTATCAGATCCGGGAGTCGGTACGCGGTTTGGCGGAGGCGTGTCGGGCATTCGATGCGCCGGTGACTGGGGGGAACTGCAGTCTCTACAACCAGAGTCCGTCGGGTCCGATTGACCCGACTCCTACGGTGGCTGTGGTTGGAGTGATTGAGGATCCGGCTCACATTACCACGCAATGGTTTAAGCAGGTGGGAGATGTAGTGATTCTGTTGGGCGATGGGGTGGATGAGCTGGACCCGTTGCTGGGACTGGGTGGGAGTGCCTATCTGCAGGTGGTGCATGGGGTTAAGAACGGGACACCGCCCCGCTGTGATTTGGACCGAGCGAACCGGCTGCATGGGCTGGTCTTGGGCTTAATTCGTTCCGGTTTGATCCGCAGTGCGCACGATTGCAGCGAAGGCGGTTTGGCGGTGGCAGTGGCGGAGTGCTGCATCAGTGAGCACGATGCCCGCGGGACTCCACGGTTGCTGGGGGCGACGTTGAATTTGGATGCTATCGGAGGTGCTGGCTCGCTGCGGTTGGATTCGGTGCTCTTTGGAGAAACCCAGAGTCGGATCCTGATCTCAGCCGCAGGTGAGCAAGTGGACACGATTCTGGAGCGAGCAGGCGTCGGCGGCGTGAAGGCGACCGTGCTTGGGGTTGTGGGAGGCGATCGACTTGAAGTGGCGCGGGGTGGACGGAAGTGGAGTTGGGAACTCGCCGGGCTGCACGATGTGTGGTGGAATTCGATCGCGCGCGCGATGCGATGAGGACGAAGGGCGCAAAACGGAGAGGACCTTAATCCTTGGGAAAGAGACGATGAGGACCAAGCACGTTCCAGGATCGATGAGACGGGGCGCGTATTTGTTTCTCGCGGTGTTGCTCTACGGGTGCGTTGGGTTAGGGGAATCGGAGGTTCGCGCCCAGGCTTCGGTTGGCGCGGGTGGTCGAGGGTTTAGCATCAGCGACAAAGCGAGAGCCCACTGGGCCTTTTCTCCGATGCAAGCGAGAACGGTTCCCGGCGCAGAGGCGGGGGGCAAAGGGGGCTCTAGCCCGATTGACGCCTTTGTGGATGAGAAGCTTCGTGCCAGAGGTCTGGAGCGCAACGGTGAGGCTTCGAGACGGGTGCTGATCCGCCGGGCCTACTATGATTTGACAGGGTTGCCTCCGACGCCCGAGGAGGTTGCGGCGTTTGAGCGAGATTTGAGTCCGCGCGCCTGGGAGAATCTCGTGGATCGCCTGTTGGATTCGCCACGATATGGTGAGAAATGGGGTCGGCACTGGCTTGATTTAGTGCGCTTTGCGGAGAGCAACAGTTATGAGCGAGACGGCGCGAAGCCTCACACGTGGCGGTATAGGGACTACGTGATCGAGTCCTTTAATGCGGACAAGCCGTATGATCGGTTTGTTCGTGAGCAGTTGGCAGGGGATGAGCTTAAGGACCGGGATGCGGCGGCGCTGGTGGCAACGGGTTTTTATCGGTTGGGGATTTGGGATGATGAACCTGCGGACCGGGAGCTAGCGAAGTTCGACAGCCTAGATGATTTGGTGACCACGACGGGGCAGGTTTTTCTTGGGCTAACGGTGGACTGCGCCCGTTGTCATCATCACAAGATCGATCCTATTTCGCAGGGGGACTACTATCGTCTGTTGAGTTTTTTTCAGAACATTAACCCGTATAAGAATGGAGGGATGACGGATGAGTTAGAGCTCCCGGGAGGAGGAAAAGCGTTGGGTGTGAGCGAGTCGGGAGTAGTTCCTCCGGAGACTTTTGTTCTATTGCGTGGTAATCCTGGACTGAAGGGAGATCGGGTTGAGCCCGGTTTCTTGCAGGTTCTAGGGGGGACGAACGTTACGATTTCGGGTGTGGAGCCAGGGGCTAAGACACTTGGAAGGAGGACAGTGCTTGCGGATTGGGTTGTATCCGAGCAGAACCCGTTGACCGCGCGCGTGTTCGTGAATCGTTTGTGGCAGTATCACTTTGGGCGTGGAATTGTGCGGAGCCCGAACAACTTTGGTCTGCAGGGGGACATGCCGACACATGCGGAACTGTTGGACTGGCTTGCTGCGGAGCTTGTGCGTGGGGGGTGGCGGATGAAGCCGATGCATCGGCTCATCATGAATTCGGCGGTCTATCAGATGGCATCGAGCTCGAATGAGCGGATGGCAAAGGTGGATCCTGGGAACGATCTTCTGTGGCGTTTTGAGCCGCGTCGATTGGAGGCGGAGGAGATACGAGACTCGATTTTGGCGATTAACGGAACCTTGAATCTTCGGATGGGAGGTCCGGGTGTTTATGTGGACATCCCTAAGGAGGTGATGGCCGGGCAATCGGTTCCTGGGCAAGGATGGGGGACTTCGACCGAGGCTGAGAAGGCGAGGAGGAGTGTTTACATCTTCGTGAAACGTTCGTTGTTAACTCCGATACTCGAGAGTTTTGATTTGGCTGAAACGGATCGCAGCGCTCCTGTCCGGTTCGTGACGGTACAACCAACCCAGGCTTTGGGCATGCTCAACGGCGCGTTCCTGAACCGGCAAGCGGTTTTGTTTGCGGATCGATTGACTCGTGAGCCAGGGGTTGGGCATGAAGCGAAGGTGCGGCGCGCGTTGCAGTTGGTCACGGGACGCGAGCCTTCGACAGTCGAGGTCCAACGGGGGGTGGACCTTATCACTGCGTTGCGAACTCGGGACGGCATGGGAGATCGGGCGGCGTTGGAAGCGTTGTGTTTGATGATCCTAAACCTCAACGAGATGATTTACGTCGACTAGAGTTGGCGCTTGAAACCATGAGCCTAGAACTGAAGGAGAACGGATCGGCCGCGAAGGCGGGCTTTTGTCAGCGAACGCGGCGTGAGTTTCTATGGGAGGCGGGCGCGGGCTTTACCGGGGCGGCTCTGGCCGGGCTGATGAGTTTGGACGGGTTCTTTGCTCCTGGAGTTCGGGCGTCTAGTGGCGGGCAATTCAGCAACCCTCTTGCCCCTCGTGCACCCCATTTTCAGCCCAAGGCAAAGAGTGTTATTTTTCTGTTTATGTATGGTGGGCCGAGCCAGGTGGACACCTTTGATTACAAGCCGGCGTTGTATCCCTTGGACGGCAAGACGGTTTCGGTGAAGACGTTTGGTCGGGGTGGAAAAAAGAACGAGGGTCGTGTGGTGGGGCCGAAGTGGGGATTCAGGCAGTATGGCCAAAGCGGAAAGTGGGTGAGCGATCTTTTTCCCCACTTGGCGACCTGTGTGGATGACATGGCGTTCATCCACAGCATGGTGGCGGATTCGCCTATTCACGGGTCGGCGATGCTCCAGATGAACACGGGTAAGATCCTTTCAGGCAGTCCCTGTTTGGGGTCTTGGGTGAACTATGGGTTAGGGAGCGTCAACGAGAATCTACCGGGGTTTGTGGTCATGCTGGACCCGACGGGCGGGCCGATCAGTGGTTCCAAAAATTGGTCGAGTGGCTATATGCCGGCGAGTTTTCAGGCGACGGTGATGCGATCTGGGGCGGAGCCGATCTTGGATCTGAAACGTCCGGCGCAGCTCTCGGAGACTTCGCAGCGGCGACTGTTGGATTCTTTAATGGGATACAATTCGGAACATCAGTCGACCCGAATGGAGAACAGCCAGTTGGCAGCGCGGATAGCGAGCTATGAGATGGCGTTTAGCATGCAGCGCCATGCGCCGGAGGCGGTGGATCTCAGCCAGGAAAGTGAATCGACGAAGCACATGTATGGGCTGGACGACAAGCGGACGGAAGACTTTGGACGTCGATGCCTTCTAGCGAGACGATTGGTGGAGCGAGGCGTTCGTTTTGTGCAGTTGTATGCGGGTGGGGCGCACAACGACGACAATTGGGATGCGCACGGGGATTTGGTGAAGAACCACACCTATCACGCGGGGAGGACAGACAAGCCTATTGCGGCGCTGCTCAAGGATTTGAAGCAACGCGGTCTTTTGGACAGCACCTTGGTGGTTTGGGGAGGAGAATTTGGACGTCAGCCGACCGCTGAGTATGCGCAGGGTACGGGGCGGGATCACAACTCATTTGGGTTTACGATGTGGACAGCGGGGGGGGGGATAAAAGGGGGAGTGAGTGCGGGTGAGACGGACGAGCTTGGGGCAGCGGCTGTGGGGGATCGGTATCATGTGAAGAACTTGCATGCGACGGCGTTGGCCCAGATGGGATTGGATCCCGACAAGCTCTCGTATTTCTACGGCGGGTTGGATCAGAAACTCGTGGGTGTGGAGGGGGCGGATCCGATACGCGCGATCCTGGCGTGAAGTTTAACGGGGCCCGACCCGGTGGGAGGCGGGCAGGCGGGAACGATGCTGGAATTTGCGCTTGCATGGGAGGTGGGAATTCTGGAATGTCGCGCTTAAGCCTCTGCCCCACTCGAACCGACTCTTGGTAGAGTTATGCTCTCGAACGAGGAAGGGGGCCTCTGAGTTTCTTTTCCATGAACACAAGACGATCCCTCCCCTGGAACCCGACAGGCTTTGGCCGGGCTGGTTTTACGTTGATTGAGCTTCTGGTGGTGATTGCGATTATCGCGATCTTGGCGGGCATGCTATTGCCTGCGCTGAGCCGGGCGAAATCGAAAGGACAGCGGATTGTCTGTTTGAACAACCTGAAGCAGATCGGGGTTTTCATGCAGATGTATACGGATGAAAACAACGAGGTGTTTCCGGCCCATCGCAACTCGGGATTGAACACGGATGATCCGAGTCGATCGCTGACCAACTGGTGGGGGACGACGATTGTGGGGTATGCGATGGGGAACAGCAATTTGTTCCATGACCCGGCGATTAAAGGGAAGCGATTGGACAACGGGATCAAGTGGGAATGGAAGTTCGACGCGCATCTGGTTGGGTATGGATATAACGGATTTTTCTTGGGCATTCATCCCTATGGAGCCGGGGAGATCAGCATTTCGGGTAAGAGTTTCAAGACTGCACCTTGGTTCAAGCGGACGGCGGTGCGGAGTCCGTCGCAGAATTTGGTGATCGGCGATAAACAACCGTATGGGAACCCGCCTGTATGGGGGAGTAGCCTATGGTGGCCGAACTCGTGCATGGACACCAAGGCGAGCACTTCGAAGGCGTATGAGGGCATTGAACCCAAACGGCACCTTGGGACGTGCGTGGTTTCGTTCAACGATGGGCATTCGGAGGTTCGGAAGGATAGCCAGATCAACCCTCCTGTGGATCCGGGATCCGGTAGCGCGAAGGGCTTGATCAACTCGGAGTTTTGGGATCCGTTGCAGCGCGGTAATCAATGAAGAGTCACCCTTCGATGCAGGGAGGCGCCGCTTTGAGGTTGATCACGCTGGTTCGTGTGGTCGTGCTTGGGTGGTGTCTTCTAACGAGGACGGAGGCTTTTGGGGAGGGGATACTTTTCTTACGATTGCAGGAGGGGTTGGATGGAATGACCCTGGTAGGGGCGGATCTTCGGCAGGGGCGGTTACGGGTGCCACGCGAGGAGTTGGCCAGTGGGATTCGATTTCGGCTATGGAGTCTGGATGGATCGGAGCTGGGGGGAGGAGTTGTGGCGGATCCGCGTCCTTTGGGGGGCGAGTATGAGGACCCGGAGTTTAAAGGATCACTGGTTCGACAGCCGGTCGTGGATCCGGTGCGGGAGTTTACGTTGCGGGTTCCGTTTCAGGATGGTGGGATCACGATCGACCTTTGGTATCAGATTGAGAGGAAGGAGATTTCGGCGAGTGGGAGTCGGCGTTTAGCGGACCGTTTTTTGGGATCGTTTTCGCTAAAGGACCTGAAGATGCACGACTCTTCCCGGATGTCACCCCAGGCATTGGAGCCGGCGACTTTTAAGCAGATTATTGATCGTGGATCAAAAGACAGTCGGATCAACATCGTCGTCCTCTCCGAGGGTTACCGAAGTTCGGAGCTGGTGCAGTTTGAGGCCGACGCGAAGAAGTTAGCCAACTCGCTTCTTCAGACCCCTCCGTGGTCACTTTACTCCAGTTATTTTAACGTTTATGCGATTGCTGTGGCCTCGGTGGAGTCGGGGTCGGACCATCCGTCGAGCGGCGTTTACAAGGAGACCTATTTTAATAGCACCTTTGACAGCTTTGGGATCAACCGGCTGCTCACGATCCCTCCGAACGATCTTAACTCGTCCTATGATCAGGGGCGTGGGCGCGTGGATGCGCTGCTAAAGCGGTTTATTCCAGACTACGATCTGTCCCTGATGCTGGTGAATGATCAGACCTACGGTGGGTCTGGAGGCACACCGGCGATTACCTCATTGAACTCGTCATCGGCAGAGATTTTGGTGCATGAGATTGGTCACTCCTATGCGGGGCTGGGGGATGAATATGATACCCCGTTCCCCGGCTATCCGGACATAGAGGAGCCGAACACGACCCGCGAGATTCGACGGGAGTTGATCAAGTGGAACTCGTGGATTGCACCGGAGACGCCGGTCCCGACTCCGGAGTTGTCGATCAACGCCTCACGAGTAGGCCTTTTTGAAGGGGCTCACTTTCACTCGACGGGGTGGTATCGGCCTAAGCTGAACTGCAAGATGAACAGCCTAGGCGTTCCGTTCTGCGAGGTGTGCTCGGAAGCGCATATCCTTCGTAACTATCGATTGATCTCACCGATCGAGAGCCGGTTGCCAGCGGTCGCAGCGGTTTCATTAGTCGGCCAAGTCCGGACCAATTTTCAAGTGGTTCCACAGCGTCCCTCCGGGCATTCCTTGGAGATGGCTTGGTTTGTGAATGGAGCCCAGTCCCGTCCAGCGGATCCGAACGTTCTGACCGTGGACACGAGTGAACTTGGGAACGGGAAGCATGAGATTCGGGTGGTGTGTTGGGATCCGATCTCTCGGGTGCGGAACGATCCACAAACCCTTTTACGAGCGACGAATATTTGGACGATCAACGTCAGCGGAGTGCCTCCGGCGATACGTTTGGGAGACGTGAAAGTGGGAGCCGATGGTGTTGTGCAGTTGACGGTGTCGAGTGCGGATGTATTCGGGGTGAGTGTCGAAGCGTCTACGGATGTGCGGGTTTGGGAGTTGGTGAGCACCGTCGCGACACATGGGATAAGCGCCGTGGTGGTGGATCCGGTGGGCGGTGGGCGGCGAGCCCGGTATTATAGGGCACGTCGGCGTTGATCGTTACGGTTCGGTGATCTCGCACGATCAATCCTCGGTGATGTCGAGCATCGCTTTCTGGAGGTGGTTTCGGAGTTGTTCCTTTTCGGATTCGGGGAGATTTCTTGGGATGCGAATGGGTTTGCCGACATGAATGAGGCAGCGGGCGAAGGGGAGGGGGATTTGGAACTGATCCCAGCTCCGGAGGGTGATTTTGTGCGAGATGGAGAAATTGACGGGGACGATGGGATGTCCAGTGATCTGAGCGGTGGCGAGGATTCCGTCTTGGACCGAGTATTTAGGGCCGCGTGGGCCATCGGGAGTTATGGCGACGTCGAGACCTTTTTGAGCGACGGAGACGATTTCTAGGAGGGCTTGATGGCCGCGTCGGCTGGAGGAACCTCGCACTGCCTGGACGCCGAAGGACTGAAGCACAGCGGTGAGGAAGGCTCCATCTTTGCTGGCGCTGACCAGAGCGGCGAGGATCCTGGGTGGCCCGGTGAGGCCTGCGCGTTGGCGATAAAGAAACATGGAGAGCGCCAGGCGGTTGTGCCAGATGCAGAAGATTCTGGGGTGCTGGTTATCATTCCAGGCGGCGAGACTTCCTGGGGCCCAGCGGACGCGAAGGGTGAGAGTCAGCGCACGTTCGAGAACGAAGATCAGGCAGGCGGCGAGCTTTTGGTGCCATTTTGGTGAGTGCGGGATGACTGGGGTGGAGGATCTTGGTTTAGCGGGCTTCGGGTGTGGGTGTGGGCGTGGATGTGGAGTCATTCTAGGCTCCTCCCTTTTTCAACGACGCGCGGACGAGATCTTCGACGGAGGCCTTTTCACCGAGGAGAATTTGAGAAGCTTTGACGGCATCGTGGGCTTCTTGGTGTTTGAGTCCGAGAGCGATCAGCGCGAGCACTGCATCGTTTAGACGTTGATCGGGTTCGGGCAGGCTGCGGGAGGCGCTGCTCGCTTCCCAAGCGCCGGAGGCACCGATCTTATCTTTGAGTTCGACGACGATCCGTTCGGCTGTTTTTTTGCCGACGCCTGAGATGCTGGAGAGCGCTTTGAAGTTTCCCTCTACGACGGCACCGCGGAAGGCCTTCACGTTCATCCCGCTTAGAATGTTGAGGGCGATTTTAGGTCCGATCCCACTCACGGTGTGGATGAGCAGACGAAAGAGTTCCCGTTCTTCCTCGGTCATGAAACCGTAGAGTATGTGGGCGTCTTCGCGAATCGTGAGGTGGGTCAGGATGCGGACCGGTTGACCGGGTTGCGGTAAGCGGTCGAAGGACGAGAGAGGAATCAGGACCTCGTAACCAACGCCGCCGACGTCGATGATGGCTTGTGTTGGGAGGGAGGAGGCGACGGTACCTTTGAGGAATGTGATCATACTTTTCGAGGTTTAGAGAGAGAGAATGGATTCTGCTCTTGGACGAGCGTGAGTGCGAGGGCGAGGGCATCGGCGGCATCGGGATCGGGTTCCTCGGGAAGTTGGAGCATTCGTTGCACCATTTTTGCGACGGCCGATTTCTGTGCCGCTCCGTATCCGACGATGGCCTGTTTCATTTTACGGGGGGCGACCTCGAAGATGTTTAGGCCGGCTTCGGCGATTGGGGAGAGGGCAGCCCCACGGGCCTCGCCCATGATGAGGGCTGTTTGGAGATTTTGAGCGAAGAACAACGCTTCGATGGCGCAAATGTAGGGTTTATGTGTGTGGATCAGATCTCGGAGCGTGACGCTAATTTTCGCGAGGCACCGCGAGCGAGGCCAGGAGGCAGGGCAGGAGATTCGCCCGTGGACGACGGCCTGAGAGGTGGGGCGCTGGACGAGGATGATACCGAAACCCGTGCCACGGAGGGAGGGGTCGACGCCTAGAACCAGTTTTCCGACTAAGGACTCGGGTTGGGGCTCCTGGAGGGATGCGGTGTGTGCGCGGTTTTTAGGACCCCGGGCGACTCGATCTGTGAGCTGTCTAAATTGTTCTGGCGTGATACCCACGGCTGCGACTTTGGCAGACCGTTTTGGCAAAGGCCAGATCGGCCTTTGGTGAGTAGCCTAGGGGAGGAGGAGGCGCAGGGCGTCGCTCAGTTGGTGCAGCGTGTGTGGGAGGCTATTGAAGGCGGATGAATTCTGCACAAGGCCGAATCCCGAAGCCAGGGTTAGGAGAAAGAACGCGACGGCCTCAACCGTTGATCCATGACAGAGAGTGGCTTGGGGTAGCGGTGTGGACCTGGGAGAGGCGAGTTGGAGTTGGAGTTGGGGAACGACGACTGGGTTGGGGGAGAACGTCAAGCCGACGGGGCGGGCGAGCACGGGGAGTGGTCGGCTTTGTTGAGACAGGGTGCAAGCTTTGTGCGGGGGTGGAAGGACGATTGAGGTGGGGCTTGCGATGGTCGATCGGGGTTGGTGCGGGTATGAGGGATTGGTGGGGGGGGTGAGACGGGTGTTAGTGCGGGAGTCGGTGTGAGAGGCTGCTTGGGGCTGGGTCTGCGATACCGTATTCGTTTTCATCTGGGTGTTGAACCCAGGAAGGGTCGGAGGAGTTTCAAATTATTTTTCGACGGCGTGGAGGAAGCCTTTCTACTTCGAGGCTGGGAGGAGGAAGAGCCGTGCATCCCCGGGGCCGAAGGAGAGCTGAATACCGGGTAGCTCGGGGGAATCATCGAGCAGGGGGGATTCGGCTCCAGAGGATTTGTCGACTTCGACGATTGACTGGATGGAGGCGTCGAAGTTGACGGTGGGCCAGGCGGTGTGAGAGTAGCTGTGATTGACCAAGACAACGGCGCGACGGCCGTCCTGATGCTGATGGGAGCCGACAATGAATTCGACTTCGGGATCGGTTGGTAGGCGGGTCAGACTTTTGATTGAGGACTGGGCAAGGGACGACACCGGTTGATCGGAGCGATATCGGAAGGCGTTGAGGCAAGTAAGTTTCATGAGCGTTGGGCCCCAGGCTTGGAGTTCGAGGTTGATTCGGCGAGCTTCGTCGTAGTGACGGGTGCGACGACCTTCGGCGGTGATCAGTGCGCCACCCTTTGGAAACTCGCCTGTGCCGCCGTTGCCTTTGCCTGGTGTCCAGTAGCAGAAGTAGAGAATGCCTTTGGCTCCATAGGCGATCGAGGTGAAGATCTGCCATCGTATTTGAGCCTCGGTTGGATCCATGCGATTGGCGAACGGCATGGAGTAAAAATAGTTCCAGAACGGGATACGCGCACGGAGCGCATGCTGTCGAAACGTCTCGAGATTTTTGCAGTAAGCATCGCGGGTGTCGGAGTCGGGTCGCATGGCGGGGTAGTGATCCATGGATAGGACCTCGGGTTTTACGATCTCGATGAACTTTGAGATGTAGTCATCGTAGGAAGCCGCGCCGAGCTGGGTGGAGTTTGCGTAGTTTGGGAAGAGGTTGACGTAGCCGAACCGGCCTGGCCGTTTGGCTCGGATCTCGGAGGCCCGTGCGCCGAGCTTTGGGAAGTCGGCGGTGCTAGGTTCATCGGTGAGCAGATAGCCCCAGCAGGCTGGGCCGTCCGGCAGGTTCTCGGTGGGTTCGGCGGATTCGACGAGAGCACGGAGGCCGAGTTGGTTGCAGAGGTCGAGCTGCTGTGTGGCGGATATGGCTGGGGTTCCGACGACGAGATTGAAGTGAGCATCAGCGATCTCGCGGTAGCGTTGTTCGACATTTTCTTTGGTTTGGGGGCCGACCCAATAACCGATGGCGAAACGATCTTGGCGGAAGGACTGGGCTTGGGGAGTGAGTAACGACGAAAGCAGGAGGCCGAGAAGGAAGCCGGGCAGAGCGAGGCGGGAGATGCGTTTCATGAGATGTCTGGGGGCAAGGGTAGCGCGGAGTTGGAAGTCAAGCGACGGGGATGGGGATGGGGCGAGCGTGTGGGGGTGATGTCGATGGTTTTGAGGCGCTGGGTTGGTGTGGTTTCTCTTCTAGGGAGCGAGTGGTTGGAACTGTTTTCGATAGTGTGATTGGCGCTGGGTTACGAGCTGGATGTAGCTTTGGGTGGAAGGGAAGGTGATTTGTTGGATAAAGTTGGCGTGGTTGGTGGAGGCTTGACCGGTTTTCCAACGCAGAACATTGGCGCGACCGGCGTTGTAGTCGGCGAGAGCGAAGGGCAACGGGTTATCAGTTTGGCGATAACGTTTGAGCAACTTGCTCAGATACCAAGCACCGATCAGAGTGTTGGTGCGAGGATCGTTCAGGGAACGTTCGTCGAAGGCTTCGATCCGTTCGGCTGTGGCCCATTCTTTTGCTGCGAGACTGCGGATTTGCATGAGACCCACTTCACCTGCAAGGCCTTTGGCGTCGGGGTTAAAGGCACTTTCCTTCCAGATGACAGCCTTGACCAGCGCTGGTTCGAGGCGGTAGCGCTTTGCGGAAGCGAGGATGATTGAATCGAAGCGTTTTTCCTTACGAGCGAGAAGCCACCACCGAGCGACGAAGAAGTCGATAGTGAGCAGGACTATGAGTAAGATAGGCCAATAGCGGCGCACGGATGGGAGCGTAGTTAGTCCACCGTATCGAGCTGTCCGGACCTAGGTTTGGGATCCAGGTTGGGGCGGAGCATTCGTTTTTGACGTTCTCGATCTCCGGCGTTGCGGACGACAGGGATTGGTTTTTCGGAGTTGATATCGAGTCCTGTGACGTACATGGCAGCGGAGCCGGTCATGGGGAGGGGGATAAAATCCTGGACCTGTTGCAGATTCCATTTTTCTTTTTTGAGGAACTCCTCGACGGCCCCCATTTCCTTCTCGGTGCAGCCAGGGAAGCTAGAGATGAAATACGGGACGAGGTACTGTTCTTTTCCTGCATCCTCACTCAATTCGAAGAATTTTTCCATGAATGCGGGGAAGTCGCCGGCGGGTTTGCGCATCCGACGAAGCACTTCGGGGTGCATATGTTCGGGAGCGACTTTCATGTGTCCGGAGACGTGGTTTTGGACGAGTTCCTTCATGTATTCTGGGGTGCGCAGGGCGACATCCATGCGGATTCCGGATTGGACGAACACATGTTTCACGCCGGGCTGTTTGCGTGCGCCGCGGAGGAGATCCAGGCCTGGTTGCTCTTGAATTCCGAAGTGGGGGCAGATGGAAGGCCAGAGACAACTTGGGCGGTGGCATTTTTTGCAGGCGTCGACATGTCCGTTTTGGGCGGCGTAGAGATTGGCGGTAGGGCCGCCGAGGTCCGAGATGGTGCCTTTGAATGAGCCGGATTCGGTGAGTTTTCGAATTTCTTTGAGCACGGAGTCGACGCTCCGGCTAGAGAGGAACTTACCCTGATGAAAGCCTAAGCCGCAGAAGGTGCAACCACCGGCGCAGCCACGGGAGACGATGATCGAGTCCTTGATGGTCGCGAAGCCGGGAACGGGGCTGGTGTATGAGGGGTGGGCTAGGCGTTGGAAGGGGAACTCGTAGAGCGCATCAAGGTCGGGGCCATCAAGTGGGAATGCGGGAGGTTCCATGACGACGGCGCGGTTGCCGTGCATTTGGACGAGACGTTTGCCACAGTGGGGAGTTTGTTGGGCTTCAACCACCTTGGTCAGGCGGAGCAATTTGGATTTGTCGGCTTGGAGATCTTCCCAGGAAGGGAGGATGATACAATCTTTGAAGTCTGCGGCGGCGGTAGCCTTTGCGCCGAGGAAGACGGCGGTACCTCGAATGCCAGCGAGATGAGGATTGCCGGCGCGGAGACGTTTAACGATCTCGCGAGCCGCAAACTCGCCCATGCCATAGACGAGCAGGTCGGCTTTGGCTTGGGTCATGATGGAGGGGCGGAGTTTATCTTCCCAGTAGTCGTAGTGAGCGACACGGCGCATGCTGGCTTCCATACCTCCGAGCACGACAGGAACGCCTGGGAAAGCTTGTCGGCACATTTGGGAATAGACGATGGACGCGTGGTTGGGACGTTTGCCTGGGACACCACCGGCGCTGTAGACATCCTCCTTACGCTTATGTCTTGCGGCGGTGTAGTTGGAGAGCATGGAGTCGAGATTACCCGCAGTGACCCCGACGAAGAGCTTTGGGGTGCCCATGACTTGAATGGACTCGATTGTGGTCCAATCGGGTTGAGCGATGATGCCGACGCGCAGGCCTTCGGCTTCGAGCACCCGGCCGATCATGGCGGCCCCGAAGGAGGGGTGGTCGACGTAGGCATCACCCGTGATGATGAGCACGTCGAGCTCGGACCAGCCTCGGGCTTCCATATCGAGGCGGGACATGGGGAGGAACCCGGTTGGCTTTATATGAGAGGACACGGTCGCTTCACTCGGCATAGGTCGGCTACAGTGCTTGATGAGCTGAGGTTATGCAAATAGGGAGTGAGTGGAAGGCGTGGGAGGGGTGGAGGATGGGGTTGGAATTCACGTTTGGCGAGCTTGCTTGGGCGGATGCGAGGGCGTAGGGTTTGGCCTTGTGAAGGGAACGTTTATGAAACGAGCATTGCGTTGGTGTGGTGGTGTGATTTTTGTGACGCTGGTCGGGACGGGCGGTAGTGCATTGGGTGCGGACGCAGGAGGGCAGGCAGCGGCGATTGCGGAACGGCAGGAGTTGCGTGAAGCCCTCCAGTCGTTATCGGCGAAGGTGGATGACTTGTGGACGGCGCAGGCAGCGCAGCAGAAGCGGGTTGTGGCCTTAGGGGAGGAGATCAATCGGCTGCGGATGGAACAGGATCGGGGGGTTGGTAAGCTAGCGACGCGTGAGGAGTTGCAGAAGCTTTCGGAATCGGTGCGGCAAGCGGTGCGGGAGTTGGATGAGAAGCGGATTGCGGATCGGAAGTTGATTTTGGAGGAGTTGAGGAAGCTGGAGAAAATGCCTGTGGTTACGGCTCCGGTGGCCCCGCCTTCGTCGGTGGAAGGAAAGGGGCGTGTAGCGGAGCAGCATCCCAAGGGGAGCAGCGGAGGTGGCAGTGGGCCTGGGGAGACGGTTGCGGCACCTCGGGAAGGATATGAATACGAGGTAAGGAAAGACGACACGCTGTCGACGATACTCCAAGCCTATAATGATGAGTTTAAGAAGCAGGGCAAGAAGACGCTCACGTTGAAGCAGGTTTTGGATTTGGAGGAGAACAAGCACATCAAGCCAAACGCATTGAGGGTTGGGCAGAAGATCTTCATCCCGGATCCGCCGAAGAAGCCGTGAGAGGGATGGTGATCGCGGTGAGGTATTGAACGATGAAGACGTTGCGTCGGCTGCACCTGTATTTAGGCTGCTTTTTTGCGCCTCTGCTCCTTTTTTATTTATTAACCGGATGGTATCAGACCGTGAGTACGAACCGGACGAAGACGGAGGGGGAGGCTGGGGATTGGTTGACGCGCATGACGTCGGTGCATGTAGACCAGATCTATCCGGCGGCTACGGCTGAGGCGTATTCGCCGAGGCTTTATCGGGGCTTAGTGGTGGTGATGTCAGTTTGCTTGATCGTGACATTGGGGTTGGGTATTGTTTTGGCATTCCGACTGAGCAGAACGAAGTGGCCCGTTTATCTGGCCCTTTTGATGGGGTTCATTGTGCCGATGCTTCTGCTCTGGCTGGGACAGAAGCGATGAATCTGATCGACTCCGTATTGAAGCGGGACGCCAGCCACTTGTATGCGTGGTTACTGATTGGCTTGGTTTTACTGACGATGGGTTTGATTTGGGTGACGACGCGGTTTCGGTATCACATTGGAGAGAAGCAATTGGAGGTGCGGTTGTTTGGGATTTGCGTGAGGCGGGTTGCGTTTGGGAACATTGAGCGCGTATCGAAGCGTCCGCCGACGATATCGGAGAATTGGGGGAATACGTTTCGGCCTGGGATGCGGCAGTTAGTGATTCATCGGAGGCGGGGGCTTTTGAAGGAGTTGGTCATTACGCCGAGGAATCGGTATTTATTTAAAGCGCAGTTGGAGCAGGCGATGCGGGGAGGTGGGATGGTGACGGGTTTGATGGCGGTTGGGGCGGAGGAGGAGGGGGTGATTGGTGAGGGGGACGAGTTGGTGAAGGACTAATTTTCTATTTTCGTACTTGTCAATGATAGGGCCACTGAATAAGTTCTCGTCCCCTTTGCTATGAAGGCTGAAATTCATCCACGGTATATTGATGCTGAGATCCGTTGCGCCTGTGGCAACGTGATTAAGACACGTTCCACAAAGCCGTCCATCGCGATTGGTATTTGCAACGCCTGCCACCCGTTTTATACGGGGCAACAGAAGTTCGTCGACACGGCGGGCCGCGTTGACAAATTCCAACAACGGATGGCTAAGACCCAGGCTGTGCAAGCGGCGCAAGCTGCCGCTGATACGGCCAAGAAGAAGCGCAAGTAGAGTTTGTCATTGCACCGCCCGCAGGAGATCGTTACCTGCGGGCGGTTGCTTTTTCGTGCCTGCGTGGGTTGGTTTTTTTGGCGTTTCCGTTGGTGCTGAGTGGGGTTTAGTATCTCCCGATAGAATACATGGAACTCGACTTAAAGACCTACATTGATCGGTTTGAGCGCAAGTTCGCGGAGGTTGAGAGCAGCCTGAGCGATCCGAAGGTGTTTGACCAACCGCAGCGCTATCAGGAGTTATCTCGCGAATATTCCCGGCTGAAGGAGATTGTTGCGAGTGGTCGGAGTTACCTCAGAGTGCTGAAGGATTTGGGGGAGAACCGTGAGTTGCTGAAGGCGGATTCGGTGGACCCTGAATTGGCGGCGATGGCGAAGGAAGAAGTGACTCGTTTGGAGGGGGAGTTTTCGGTTTTGGAGTTGGAGGTGCGTCGTGGGTTAGTCCCTCCGGATCCGGCGGATTCGCGCAATACAATCATCGAGATTCGGGCGGGTGCAGGGGGTTCGGAATCGGCCCTCTTTGCGGCGGACTTGTATCGGATGTTTACGCGGTATGCGGAGGGGAAGGGGTGGAGGGTGGAGACGCTTGATAGCAGCCCTTCGGACTTGGGAGGTTTGCGTGAAGTGGTGATGAACGTTTCCGGGCAGGACGTGTATCGTCGGTTGAAGTACGAGAGTGGCGTTCATCGGGTTCAGAGAGTTCCGGCGACGGAGGCCCAGGGGCGAATTCACACGAGCACGGCGACCGTTGCGGTTTTGCCGGAGGCTCAGGAAGTGGATTTGCAGATCAAGCCTGAGGAATTGGAGATCACAGTCTGTCGGGCGTCGGGGCCTGGGGGGCAGGGGGTGAACACGACGGATTCGGCGGTGCAGATTCTGCACAAACCGACGGGGTTGATTGTGCGGTGTGCGGACGGGCGATCGCAGCAAAAGAACAAGGCGCAAGCGATGACGGTATTGCGGTCGAGGCTTTTGGAGGCGCGGATTGCGGAGGAGAACGCGAAGTATGCGGCGCAGCGGAAGGCGCAGGTGGGGACTGGGGAGAGGAACGAGCGGATCCGGACGTATAACTTTCCACAGAACCGTGTGACGGATCATCGGATCGAGTTAACCCTTTACAATCTGCCGATGTTTATTGATGGGGATTTGGATGGGGTGATTGAGCCGTTGATGAACTACGATTTGGAGCAAAAGTTAGCTTTGGTGAAGCTTTGATGCGATGGAAGGGGGAAAACCGTTGACGCTACCAGGGGTGTTACCTAGATTGGCGCTCGACGAGAAAATTGACCCGATTTGTTCATGAGTAACCCTGCGAGTGCCTCTACTGCTGCTAAAGGATTGGAAGGAGTCATTGCCGCCAGCACTCGCTTAAGCGACGTGCGCGGGGATGTTGGACGCCTGATCTATTCTGGCTACGACATTGATGAGTTAGCGGGCAACGTGACTTATGAAGAGGTGGTGCATCTCCTGCACCATGGATTCTTGCCGAACGCGGCGCAATTGGCGGATTTGAAGATGCGATTCGCGGCGGCGCGCGAGCTTCCCCAAGGCGTGATTGATCTGATTCGGTCTCTCCCGGCGAGCACCCCTCCAATGCACGCGTTGCGGACCTGCATTTCGGCGTTGGGTTGTTTTGATCCGAGCTGCGATGATGATAGCATGGATGCGCATCGAGAGAAGGCGATGCGATTGATTGCACAGATCCCGATTATCACGGCTTATTTTCACCGGTCCCGGGAGGGTAAGGCCCTGCTGTCCTCGGATTCGACGTTGGGCGAGGCTGCGAATTTCCTCTATTTGCTAAACGGGGTGAAGCCATCGGAGGAGCAGGTGCGCACGATGGATATGTGCTATGTCTTGCACGCTGACCACGGGATGAACGCGTCGACTTTTAGTGCGCGAGTGACCATTGCCACGTTGAGCGACATGTATTCCGCGATTACGACTGCGATAGGCACGCTCAAGGGGCCTTTGCATGGAGGTGCCAATGAGGGGGTCATCAAGATGCTTCGGGAGATTGGCAATTTGGACAGGGTGGAAGCGTACGTTGAGGATTGCCTAGCTCAGAAGAAAAAGATTATGGGCATTGGGCATCGGGTTTACAAGGTCTTGGACCCACGGGCGCCGCATTTAAAGCGGATGGCACAGGTTTTGAGTGCCAAACTTGGGGAGCCGAAGTGGATCCAGATGAGCGAGAAGATCGCTGAGATGATGTTGAGTCGGAAGGGGCTGCACGCGAACGTGGATTTCTATTCGGCGACGGTTTAT
>Ga0172367_10000445_pt1 | contig 63915 bp, 64 predicted proteins | sample Lak10m_FD_114542 | JGI IMG/M metagenome (GOLD analysis project Ga0172367, IMG submission 114542) | Freshwater microbial communities from Kabuno Bay, South-Kivu, Congo - kab_022012_10m | ecosystem: Environmental > Aquatic > Freshwater > Lake | place: Democratic Republic of the Congo: South-Kivu... | reverse complement strand
TTTGTTGGATTCAACTAAGTTTGTCCAAGACTATTTTCCGATCCGCAGAATAGGAATTGGTTATGCATTCGAAGCTGATGTTTCCGCGTTCAATCCACTATCTCCTGTCCGTTGCCGACTGCCACAGCTTCACCCGCGCGGCGGAGACCCTGCATGTATCCCAACCCACGCTCTCGCAGCAGATCAAACTCCTTGAAGAGGCGCTGGATGTTCAACTGCTTGACCGGTCGGGCCGCAACGTCAAGCTCACCGAGGCGGGCGAGGTCTACGTTCTGCACGCGCGACGGGCGATGGAAGAGCTTGATGCAGGGAAGCGGGCCGTCAGCGAACTCGAAGACCTCAGCCGGGGTTACCTGCGGCTGGGAATGACGCCCATCACGGAGTACCTGACGACCTCACTCATCGACGAGTTCAACGCGCGCTACCCTGGAATCACCATCAGTTCCATGGAAATGTCGCAGGACCAGATTGAAGCCGGGGTCGCCGAGGGCGATCTGGACGCCGGAATTGCGTTCACCCATACGCCAGCAACCGAAAACTGGTCAGGCAAGATTGAGATGCATACCCTGTTCATGGAGCCTCTCAGCCTGGTCGTGGGCATGGATCACGCACTCGCGGGCCGACAACTGCCGATTGGCCTGAGCATCTTTCAGGATGAGTCCCTGGTCCTGCTGAACCAGCAGTTCGCTCTGCGTCGGCACTTCGACCTTTATTGCATGGAGAACAACGTCTACCCGAGGATCTCGATCGAAACCAACTCCCTGAGCATGATCGTTCAGTCGGTCGGCCTGGGGCGGCTGGTTACGGTCCTGCCGACAACTATCGCTTGCACCCAGCCTGGCCTGTATGCGGTTCCCCTGCGTCCCGATCTGCCCCACCATACGATCGCCCTGATCGGACCGAAAGGCACTTACAAGAGTCCCGCCTGCCGAGCCTTTGGCTCCTTGGCTGCGGAATGGAATTTCGGACGCTCACCGGTGTCGCCCGACCATGAAATCGAACGCTTGGTGGGTACCGAACAGGTTCCGCGGCAGAAGCTCCGGCGAAATGCCTCGGGTGATTCGCTCGACACTGAACTAACGTCGATTCGCTAGCGGGCGGCTGACGCTATAAACGAAGTTCCGAAGGCGCGCTGCGCCAGGCTCCCGACCACCGAGGCCAGCACTTGGCCACCCACTTCAACCCGCGGGAACGCGTCAGTATCTGTCAGCCTGAGCCTGACCAGCGAGGGGCGACGAACTTCGTGGCCCTGCTCGATCCGCCAGCTTCGTTTGTGCGCCGGGAATACCGGGTTTTCCATAAGATAATGTGCCAGAAATGCTGCGCCATTCCCGGTTGCCGGGTCTTCACGCACACCATGTGCCTCGAAGAAGAATCGCGCGGACAGATCGTTTGCCGGTGACCGCGTTTCGGTACAGAAAAGATAGACGAGCGGCGGAAATCCCTCGGCCAGAAGTTCAGCATAGGCGTCAAGATTCAGGTTGGCACGACGCAAGGCATCCAGACTTTTTACCGGCACGATCACGGCTGAGGTTCCCGCCGACATCTGCCGCACGGGAAATCTGGTATCGAGGTCCACCTCGGACACACCCAAGGCGCAAGCGATCCTGCCATGCGCACATGTCGGTCCGCGTTCGACGTCCGGCGCGGCAAACCACACGAGTTGTTCACCGTTCGTCCCGCTTTCAAAACTCACGGGGATGTCTCCTACCGACAGCTTGAGGACTACGGGGCCCGCCTGGGCTTCGGGAAATGCGTGCCGGATTACCCACGCTGTTCCGAGCAAGGGATGGCCGGCAAATGCTATTTCCCGGGCCGGCGTGAATAGCCGGGTCCGATATCCGCGTTCCGAACCCTCAGGCGAATAAACAAACGTGGTCTCGGAGTAATTGGCCTCGGCCGCCAGCAATTGCATGGTTGCGTCATCCAGGTTTTCGGCGCCCAGAACCACAGCAAGGGGATTCCCGGCATAGGCGTGTTCGGCAAACACATCGACGATGAAGAAATCGGGGGGCATCAACTTAGGTCTCGAAGTTAGCGTACCGCCAGGGTAAACATGTTCCGGATGCTGCGCGCGGTCGGACTGGCGTGACCACCCGGAAAAGAGGCGCGCAGGAATCCTTGATGAGCGCGCCCTGCCCCGCGGCTACTTCCTGCGCGTGGCAATGTACGTGTAATAGGTGCAGGCGGCAAAAAAGCTGCCGTTCTGAATGGCATTCAACTGCGCCGCGAGCCATGGTTCGACAACTTCGGGCGGAAAAAGTCCGGCCTTGACAATGTAAGGCGCATAGGTCTCGACAAACGACTTGAAATAGCTGCCCTTGCCTATTTCAACCACGGCCTCGCCCCAGGCCTGGGACAATTCCAGGCCATACTCAGGCATCATTCGCGGCAGGTCACGCATGATTCGCGGGTTGTTGAAACTGGCATTGACCAGCGCCGCGTCCAGGCGCTGGCCAAGCTCATGATCAGGCAGGGCATAGGTCATCGACGCGTAGTCGCCGTCAAAAATTGCCAGCTTGCCCCCGGGCTTGAGAACCCGCACCATCTCCTTCAAGACGGCAAGCGGATCCGTCACATGGCTGATGAGCGTGTGCGCAAACACGACGTCAAAACTGCCGTCCGGGAAATCAAGGCGATGTGCATCACCGACGGAAAACTGTACGCGGTCGGCGATCGCTTCGCCGGCGACGAAGCGTTTCGCCGCCACGATGAAATCTTCGCTCTGGTCCACACCCACAGCCGAACCCACGAAATCGGCACGACGCACCAAGGCCCGTGTCGTCGCGCCTGTACCGCATCCCACCTCCAGAACACGTCCGTTTATCCCCGGAATCAGCTCAGTGGCATAGCGATCGAAAAGACGCGTGAATACAGCATCCTTCGCCCGGCTTTCCAGCCGTGCAATCAAACGCTCGATTGCCGACTTTTCGAGCTCATTGACAAACCGGTGGGGATCGCGGGCAGTCATTTCGGATTAGGGAAGCGTGTCCGGGATTGCAAGCTGAACGCCACGATCATGTCATCCAAAAGAAAACCGGGCAACGCCTGCGCGGTCCCGGTTTGGCCGATCCAGACGGGTGTCGTCACTACCAGGATTTGTAGGGCAGGAATTTTCCGTTAAGCGTCACGACGACGCGATCGCCCTTGGGGTCTTCCTGCTTCTGGATATCCATCGTGAAGTCAATGGCGCTCATGATGCCATCGCCGAACTTCTCGTTGATGATCTCCTTGATGGTTTCACCATACACGCCGACGATTTCGTACCAGCGATAGATCAAGGGGTCGGTTGGAATCGTCTGGGTCCAGGTCTTCTTGGGGAAACGCTGAAGCGCGGCTGAGACTTCCTTGCCAAGACCGAGTACCTTGGCGACCGCGTCGGCCGGCTTCTTGTCGAGATGGTTCATGCCAAGACAGGCGGAACAGACAAACTCGGGGGATATGCCGGCCGCCTTGGCGACATCTGCCCATTTGAGGCCCTTGGCGATCTTGGCCTCAAGAATCGCCTCTTTCATGTCTGCCTTGTTCATCTGACGGATCCCGTTTGCGTCCTGTGCCGGACGGAAATATTGGTTAGGCTATTGGGGTGAGGGGGTGGCATACGCTTGACACGCTCGCCCGGCACCTCAGTGCCGGGCGAGGTGAAGCCAGACTCAGGCAACCGGGTGATACAGGCGACCCTGGAACATGCCACTGCGCTCCAGCGAGCGCAAGGACTTTGCAGCTGCGAGCACGCCAAGATCAACAACGGGCTCGATTACGATCACACTAAGGTAAGCAATGCCGAACGCTGCCACATTGGCCAGATTTTCGGCACCGAAGCCTGCACCATAGAAGGCCCAGAAGGCAACCCAGGCAACCACCCCGCCCTGATAGGCAGTCGACAACTTGAGTGCCTGACCATAGGTGACGTCCGTATACGCGGTATTGGCGGGAATGATGCGACGGGCAATCTCACCGATTGCCAATAGCGGAACCAGCAGGCTGGTCACGTTCATTCCGTACTGCGGCAGGTCGGCCGGTGACATCAGGATGCCCTGGACCAGTAGCCCCGCTGCCAAACCAAGTGCAGCCGGTCCGGCGCCAAACATCAGGAACAGGGTCGAACCCAGGATGAAATGCACCTCGGAGACGCCTACCGGGTAATGCGGCAACAACTCGAAAAAGCTCAACACGAGAATTGCGGCAATCAGGGTGCGCGCGGCAGTCTGGCCAAGGCCTTCCTTTTTCGCCATGTCAAACGCGAGCTTGGCGGAATAGCCCAGCGCACCGGCCGCCGTGGCATAGCCCAAGGCCAGTTTGGTTGCTCCAACAACGACGCCTGGTTCGATATGCATGCTTGCTTCTCCTCTTGATAGTGGGTGCAACACTTGCCACCCGGACACTGGTGGCCAAATTCCTCGCCTACCCGCCTGAGCCCTGCCTGAACCGAAGAAACGGCCGGGCATTTCTCCAACGAATATTGACGTCTAAATTGTGTTGGATTGAAGCAGCCTTGTCCAAGACTATTTTCCGATGCCTTAAATAGGAATTCGTTATGCGGCAGATCCTCGCCCGGCATGAGGACAGGCGCTTACATGTTGTTTCCAATACGGGCTTGCGCCAATCCGGTGCGTGGACTTGACTCGTAGCAAGCCGATCAGTATTGGTAACTTGTCAGGAAAGGGGATCACCATGAAAACCTCACGATTCACAATCGTCGCCCTCCTTGGTGCGATGCTTGCCGCACCCGTCATCTCGCAAACCGGGCCGGGGCCGGGAATGGGCCCGGGTCAGGGCATGGGGCCGGGCATGGGTGGCCGGATGGCGTTTGATCAGTCGAACACTCCAGGCTGGTCCTTGATGACACCAGAAGAACGCGCCGCACACCGGAACACGATGTGGTCGTTCAAGACCTACGATGAGTGCAAGGCCTTCCAGGCCGAACACCACAAGGCCATGGAAGCAAAGGCCAAGGAGCAGGGCAAGACCTTGCCCGCGCCCAGAGCCAACGCCTGCGAGCGGATGCGAGCCAGAGGCCAGTTCAAGTAAAAGACAGCCTGGTGCATCGTGTCTGCGGCGGCCGGAAACCGAGTAGGTCCCGGCCGCCGTCCTTTCGGTAATCGCCTCGATCCGGAGCGCGCTGTCCGCCTGGCAATCCCTGACCGTGGGTAGAATGAGCGAAGTTACCACTCGCACTCGCTATCGCTCATGATTGACAAGCTCTCTCCCGTCGACAAGGCCGGCGTCCTCGCCGAGGCGCTACCCTACATCAAACGCTTCCATGGCAAGACCATTGTCGTCAAGTACGGCGGCAACGCCATGACCGACGATCACCTCAAGCAATGCTTCGCGCGGGACGTGGTGCTGTTGAAACTGGTCGGCATGAATCCGGTCGTCGTCCACGGCGGTGGGCCGCAGATCGAGAACCTTCTCGCCCGCGTCGGCAAAAAAGGGGAGTTCATCCAGGGCATGCGCGTCACCGACGCCGAGACCATGGATGTGGTGGAGATGGTGCTGGGTGGCCAGGTCAACAAGGAGATCGTAAATCTCATCAACCAGCACGGCGGCAAGGCCGTTGGCCTGACGGGCAAGGACGGCAACTTCATCCGCGCACGCAAGCTGATGATGGCCAACAAGGACGTCCCGGGCGACCTGATTGACATCGGTCAGGTTGGCGACATCGTATCCATCGATCCAAGCCTCATTGCCCTGCTCGATACGGGCGCCTTCATTCCGGTGATCGCCCCGATCGGAGTCGGTAGCGAAGGCGAGACCTACAATATCAACGCCGACGTGGTGGCCGGCAAAATCGCCGAGGTGCTCCGCGCCGAAAAGCTGGTGCTATTGACCAACACACCGGGCGTCCTCGACCAGAAGGGAAACCTGCTGACCGGCGTGACCCCCAAGCAGATCGACGACATGGTCGAGGACGGCACCCTGTCGGGCGGCATGCTGCCCAAGATCGGGTCCGCACTCGATGCCGCACGCAGCGGCGTCAAGAGCGTGCATATCATCGACGGCCGCGTCGAGCACGCCCTCTTGCTGGAGATCCTCACGGATGCCGGCGTGGGCACCCTGATCAAGTCAAAATAATCCGGAGGAAGACGCGATGGACGAGGCCCGCGCCGCCAGGGTCGGTGAAAAGAAGCTGCTCATCCTGCAGACCATCGCGGAAATGCTGGAGCGCCCGACCGCAGAAAAAGTTACCACCGCGCTGCTGGCAAAGCAACTGAATGTTTCAGAGGCGGCCCTTTACCGTCATTTCGCCAGCAAGGCACAGATGTACGAGGGGCTGATCGAGTTCATCGAAAGCGGCGTGTTTTCGGTCATCAGCCAGATCGAAACCGCCGAGGACTCAGGCCTCAAGCAGGTCGAAGCGATTGTCGCCTCGCTGCTGCGCTTCGCACAGAAGAACCGCGGCCTGACGCGAGTGCTCGTCGGCGATGCGCTGGTGCACGAGAACCCGCGCCTGCAACTGCGCATCAACCAGCTGCTCGACCGCATCGACGCAACCCTGAAGCAGTCCCTTAAGGTGGCTGCCGCACAGGCTGCGCTTGCTGCCGACCACGATTTCGGCGCCCACGCCAACCTGCTCGTCTGTTACGTGCTTGGGCGCTGGCAGCGCTTCGTGAAAAGCGGATTCAAGGACGACCCGCTGGCCGGGTGGCCGCCCCAGTGGCCGATACTGGCGCGCTGAGTTTCTGCCCACCGCAGTGCCGGTGCCCCCCGCCCCGGCTCTGCCGGGGCATGGCCGTCAGGCCTTCAACAGGCGCGCCGCATCCAGCGCGAAATAGGTCAGGATGCCATCGCAGCCGGCGCGCTTGAAGCACAACAGCGCCTCCATCATCACCGCATCATGTGCCAGCCAGCCGTTCTGGGCGGCCGCCTTCAGCATCGCATACTCACCACTGACCTGATAGGCATAGGTCGGCACGCCAAACTCCTGCTTGACCCGGCGCACGATGTCCAGGTAAGGCATGCCGGGCTTGACCATGACCATGTCCGCACCTTCATCCAGGTCAAGCGCTATCTCGCGCAGCGCCTCGTCGGAATTGCCCGGATCCATCTGATAGGTGTACTTGTTTCCCTTGCCAAGGTTGCCGGCGGACCCGACCGCATCACGGAACGGGCCATAGAACGACGACGCATACTTCGCCGAGTAGGCAAGGATGCGCGTGTAGATCAGCTGCTCCGCATCGAGCATGGCGCGGATGCGTCCAACTCGGCCGTCCATCATGTCCGATGGCGCGACGACATCGGCCCCTGCCCGAGCATGGCAGAGGGCCTGTTTCGCCAGCGCTTCCAGGGTTTCATCGTTCATCACATAGCCGCGCGGGTCGTCCGGATCGATCAACCCGTCCTGACCGTGGCTGGTGTAGGGATCGAGCGCGACGTCGGTGATTACTCCCAGTTCGGGAAATTCCTTTTTCAGGCGGCTCACCACGGTTGGCACCAGACCTCCCGGATTCCATGCCTCCTCGGCCCCGGCTGACTTTCTGGCGGCATCAACGACCGGGAACAGCGCAAGTGCGGGCACACCCAGCTTGAGGGCGGATTCCGCCACTGGCAACAGGCGATCGAGACTCATGCGCTCGACCCCGGGCATCGATGACACCGCCTCCGTCCTGCCGCTGCCTTCAAGGACAAAAACCGGGTAGATCAGGTCGTTCGCCGACAAGGAATGCTCGCGCATCAGGCGCCGCGAGAAGTCGTCTCGACGCATCCGCCGCATGCGGGTGCCCGGAAATACACCTTTCGAAATCATTGGTTTAGCCTAAAAAAGAAAAGATGAAAAAACTTGAACTTTAACGCAAACGAATTATCATAGCGCTCAGGTGGTGGCGAACGATTCTCGTTTGTACTGCCTCCCGCTTCACCTCCCTGAGCGGGTGCCTTGAATTATTCAAGGTGTTTTGCCCTCGGCCTTCCCCCTTTGGTCGAGGGCTTTTATTTTGCCTGCTGGAATTATAAAGCGCCCACTTCAGGGAGCGGGCCGGCACGGTCCGTCGGCGCCGCAGATTCGGCACAAGCATCACTGTCTGGCAGCCATCCCGCGATGACCTTTTCGGCTTCGTCCATACCCGTCTTCTTCAGGCTCGAAAACAGCTGCACGGTGATCGGCCAGCCCCGCGCCGCCAGCGCCTGGCCCGTCTCGCGCACGGTCTTTGTCTGCTCCTGGCGCGTAAGTTTGTCCGATTTGGTCAGCAGGCAGTGGATCGGCCGCCCGCTGGGACCGAACCAGTCGATCATCTTCCAGTCCAGTTCGGTCAGCGGCCGGCGCGAATCCATGATCAGGACGAGGCCGACAAGGTTGGACCGGCGGGTCAGGTAGTGTTCGAGCAGGCCCTGCCACTGCAGGCGCACAGCGAGCGGAACCTGGGCAAAACCATAGCCGGGCAGGTCGACCAGTGCGGCCCCGTTGCGCATCCTGAAAACATTGATCAGTTGCGTCCGTCCGGGCGTCTTGGAAACGAAGGCGAGGCGGGTATGCCCGACCAAGGTATTGATGGCGCTGGACTTTCCCGAGTTCGAGCGGCCGACAAAGGCGATCTCCGGCCCTGCCGGTGGCGGCAGGCCAGAGGGCTTGGCAACGGAAATTTCGAACGAAGCGTGACGAAAGACGGACATCGAAGTACACCGGGGAAGTCGCCGCCGCCTTCGGCTGACGTGGGAAAATCGGTCGAGCTGGGATAGAATAGCAGGTTTCCAAATTCCGAATCCCGGTACTCCGAGGAGTTTTCCCATGATGCGTTCCCTGCTAGCCCTGCTTTGCGCGCTGACTGCGTTCGGCGCCCAGGCTAACGAACCGGCCAAGGCCGCCACGCCCAAAGGCGATGCTGCCCGCGGTCAGCCGATCGCCTCCGCCGTCTGCGGCGCCTGCCACGGTGCCGACGGCAACAGCCAGTTGGCGGCAAACCCCAAGCTTGCCGGCCAGCACCCCGAATACCTCTTCAAGCAGATGAAGAACTTCAAACCTGCCGACGGCAAGCAGCCCGAGCGCGTCAATGCGATCATGAACGGCATGATCGCGGCCTTCGACGACGGCCAGATGCGCGACATCGCGGCCTACTTCGCCGCGCAAACCCAGAAAGGCGAAATGGCAAAGAGCCGCGAGACCATTGAACTCGGCCAGAAGCTGTATCGCGGCGGTGATCAGTCCAAGGGCCTTCCGGCCTGCGCCGCGTGCCACGGCCCGGCCGGCGCCGGCATCCCGGCCCAGTATCCGCGCATCGGCGGCCAGTTTGCCGAGTACACCGAAGCCCAGCTCAAGGCCTTCCGCGAAGGGTCCCGCGCCAACGATCCGAACAGGATGATGCGCATGGTCGCCATCAAGATGACCGATGCGGAGATCAAGGCGGTTTCCGACTACATCGCCGGCCTGCGCTGAAGCGATTCAGGTATCCACAGAAAGGGCCCGGATGATCCGGGCCCTTTTTCTTTGTGCCGGGGGTTCAGGCCGATTGACGCCCGAGCAGCGCAGGCATTTCCTCGCGGATATACGCGACGTAGTCGCGGTCGGCATCGAGGACATGGCGCAGGAACCAGCTTTCGAAGAATCGCACAAGCGAATCCGCGGTGGTATTTTCCTTGAGCCCGCGCTCCAGTTCGGCAATCTGCTCGACGATGCCGGCGTGGGCCTCGGCATGGGCCTTGCGGCCGGGAAACCTGACGATCTCCAGCATTGCCTCCTCGACCGCGAGGTGGAACCTCATGTACTCGGCGAGCTGCTCGACGAGGAAACGCAATACGTGCCACGGGTCACGCTTGGCGATCGAATTTTCGATGGCCAGAAGCCGCTCGAAGATCTTCTTGTGCTGGGCATCGATGGTATCGATGCCGATGGCGAAACTATTCTTCCATTGCATGGCGCTTTCCCGGAAAGCTGAACCTTCCCTCGCTTCACATTCTACTGTTACTACGACTAAGGGAATACTTGCCGAAGACGCCTTCCCGCAGTCACGCGCGGCAATCCGGCGAGATCGCGATGGACGCAGACGTCGGTTAATCCGGCGGCCGACAGCATTGCGGGTACGCGCTCGCCCTGGTCGTATCCGTGCTCGATCAGCAGCAAGCCCCCCGGGACAAGGCGGGAGCCTGCCCCGGCGAGAATCTGCCGGATCGCATCCAGGCCGTCCCCGCCGCCGGCCAGGGCTTCGCGCGGCTCATGCCGCAGATCGCCGCGCGACAGATGCGCATCGCCGGCGGCAATGTAGGGCGGGTTGCTGACGATCACATCGAAGGCCGACTCTTGCACGTCGGCAAACCAGTCGCTTTCGACCACGTCGAGGCTGGCATGCAGGCTTTCGGCGTTGGCTCGCGTCTGCGCCAGCGCCGATGCGGAACGGTCGACGGCAATGACCCTGGCACCGGGGACTTCGAGCGCAAGTGTGATGGCGATGCAACCGCTCCCGGTGCCAAGGTCGAGGATCGTCGCCGTGCCGCCAGCGCCGACTTCCTGCAGTACGCAGTCGATGAGCAACTCGGTCTCGGGGCGCGGAATCAGCACCCCCGGGGCAACGGCGAAGCGGCGCCCGTAGAATTCGCGATGGCCGACCAGGTAGGCCACCGGTTCGCCACCGCCGCGACGCGCCACGAGCGAGGCGAACGAGCGCAGCGCATCTTCGCCGAGATCGGCATCGTCATGCGCGACCAGCCATGCCGCAGACTGGCCGAGCACATGACCGAGCAGCAGGCGCGCCTCGCCGGGCGGGATCTTCGCGCGCGCCGCCGCAAGCGCCGCGGCTATCGTTGTCATTCGGCCAGCGCGGCCAGCTGTTCGGCCTGGTGCTCGGCGTTCAAGGCATTCATCAGTTCGTCCAGGTCGCCTTCCATGATTGCATCGATCTTGTACAGCGTCAGGTTGATGCGATGGTCGGTGACCCGCCCCTGCGGAAAGTTGTAGGTGCGGATGCGCTCGGAGCGATCGCCCGAGCCGATCAGGCTCTTGCGCGTACTGGCGATCTGCTGCTGCTGTTCCCGCTGTTTCGCGTCGCTGATGCGCGCCGCCAGCACTGACATCGCCTGGGCCTTGTTGCGGTGCTGAGAGCGATCGTCCTGGCATTCGACGACGATGCCCGTTGGCAGGTGGGTGATGCGCACGGCGGAGTCGGTCTTGTTGATGTGCTGGCCGCCGGCGCCCGACGAGCGGAAGGTATCGATGCGCAGGTCGGCCGGATTGATGTCGACCGCGGCAAGCTCGTCGGCCTCGGCCATCACGGCCACCGTGCAGGCCGAGGTGTGGATGCGGCCCTGGGTTTCGGTCACCGGCACGCGCTGCACGCGATGCCCGCCCGATTCGAACTTCAGCCGCGACCAGGCACCGCGCCCCTCGATGCGGGCGATGATCTCGCGAAAGCCGCCGAGGTCGGATTCGCTGCGCGACACGATCTCGACCTTCCAGCGCTGGCGCTCGGCGTAGCGGCTGTACATGCGGAACAGGTCGGCGGCGAACAGTGCCGATTCGTCGCCGCCGGTGCCGGCACGAATCTCGAGGAAAAGGTTCTTTTCATCGTTCGGATCTTTCGGCAGCAGGGCGCACTGCAGATCACTTTCGAGCCGCGCCATCGTCGCCGTGGCGCTTTCGCGCTCAGCCAGCGCCAGTTCCTTCATCTCCGGATCGTCGAGCAACTCGCCCGCTGCCTGAAAGTCGGCGCTGGCACCACGCCAGGCGCGGAACAGTTCGACCACGGGCTCGATGTCGGCCCGCTCGCGGGTCAGCTTGCGATAGGCGTCCATGTCGCGCGCGGCCTGTTCGGCACCGAGGAGGCCATCGATCTCGGCCAGCCGCTCGCTCAGCCGTTCGAGTTTTTCAAGGATGCTGGGTTTCATCAGGTCCGTATCCGGCGCCGGGCGCCACTTCAGTTGTCGGCGGCAGGTGCCGCGCTGCGCGCTATCAGGTCGATGCTCTGGCGAACTTCCGCCGCCAGCACGAGCTCGGTCTGCGCCACCGCCTGCGTGATGCGCTGGTCGAAGCAGAGCACGCCCTTCTCGTCGGCTTCGAGCAGGCCGCCGTCGATCAGGCGGCGAATGACGTTCGCAAACAGCAGCTTCTCCGAGAACTCCGCCGGATTGAACTCGTACAGCATGGCCAGGCGCTGCGCCACGAGGTGCGTCTGTTCCTCCAGGCGCGCACGCGTGAGGCGCCCGCTGCCACTGTGCTGCAGGAGCGCGAGCGTAAGGAACTGCCGCTCCAGCGTCGGCCGGATGATCTCGCCCAGTTGCCTGAGCTCCGGGTTCGCCTCGCAGTTCGGCGGCGGCGCCCGCAACACGCCATCTTCGCCGGCGAGGATCAGGCCGCGCCGGGTCAGCGATGCCTCGGCATTGTCAATCACCAGATCCAGCCCCGCCTCAGGCCAGGGCAGGAACAGATCGGCACCAAGCAGGCCATAGATCCCGTGGATTGCCGCGCGGGCCCGCACGCGCGAGAGATTGCCGTTATGGCTCACCAGGCAGGCCAGCAGCGCCGGCAGGGCCAGCAGATGCAGCACGTTGTTGCGGAAATAGGCGAGCAGGGCCGCCTGCATCTCGTCAGCCCTCAGCATGTCGCCCAGCGGATGCGCGTGCCGTTGCGCCATGTCGAGGCCGACAACGTAGCCGATCACAGCCTCCGGGCTGCGCTCGCAGGGAATGATCGAAGCGGCCCACGGCGATTCGGCGAGGAGGCACTGGATATGCTCGATCTGCCGCCCGAGCAGCCGGATGTCGGCCGCGTGCTTGGGTGTGGACAACAGCGTCAGCGCCACCAGATTGACCGGATTGACCACGGCAACGGCATTGATGTCGCGCGCCAGCGTATTGGCCGTCGCCTCGACGGCGCGACGCAGCCAGGGCGCCTGGACATCGAACGGATCCTCGCGCCATGTCGGATGCCAGCCATCCAGCATTTCGGCAAGCGGCACCGGATTGCCGAAATTCACATGCACCTGGCCAAAGTTGCGCCGCAGGAGGCGCACCGCGCCGACGAGTCCGGTCAGCGACTCCGATTTCTTCGGCTTGCCGTTGAGTTCGGCGAGGTGGCTCTTGCCCTCCATCAGCTTCTCGTAGCCGATATAGACGGGAATGAACACCAGCGGGCGTGCCCGGCTGCGGACGAAGCTTTGCACCGTCATCGCCAGAATGCCGGCCTTCGGCGCGAGCATGCGGCCGCTGCGGCTGCGCCCGCCCTCGATGAAATACTCGATGGGGAATCCGCGATCGATCATCAGGTGCAGGTATTCGAGGAAGACCGCCGCATACAGGGGATCGCCCTTGATCTTGCGGCGCAGGAAAAATGCCCCGGAGCGGCGCAGGATGGATCCGACGACAGGCAGGTTGAGGTTCGCCCCGGCGGCGATGTGCGGCACCATCAGCCCGCGCGTGAAGATGATGTAGGACAGCAGCAGGTAGTCGATATGGGAGCGGTGGCAGGGCACGTAGACGATGCCGTGGCCGGGCGCGACCGTGGTCACGCGTTCGAAGTTGTGCACCTCGACACCGTTGTAGACCCGGTTCCAGACCCAGGTCAGGAAAAGCGCAAAGGCCCGCACTACCGAGTAGGTGTAGTCGGACGCGATCTCGAAGGCGTAGTCGCGCGCCGTCCTTTGCGCGTCGGCCAGCGGAATCGACGCCTCGCGCGCGTGCTGCGCAATCGCCTCGCGCACGACCGGCGTACCCAGCAGCGTGCGCAGCTGGGTACGCCGGTGCGACAGATCCGGACCGATCGCCATTTCGCGCTGGCGGCGGAAATGCACGCGCAGGATGCGGCCTATCTTGCGCAGGCCACGCGCTTCATCCCCGCTTTCGCTGACGATCTCGCGCAGCGAGATCGGCGCGTTGAAGCGGACCACGGTATGGCGACCGTGGATCAGGATCGCAAACAGGTGACGCAGGGTGCTTACCTGCTGCCAGGTTTCGGCAAACAGGGCCTTCAGCACCGAATCCTGCTTGCCCGGCTCGCGCCCCCAGAGCAGGGTCACCGGCACCAGCTGGACATCGAAACGCGGATCGGCGAAGGCAGTCCGCACCATTGCCTTGAGCATCTCTGCGTGCTCGATGCCCGGGTTGGGCACGATGTTGCCGCGCAGGTTGCGGGACAGGAAGAAATACGAGCGCGATGCGTTATAGGCATCGCCGCGCATCGGCTTCAGTGCCGGCGGCAGGCCAAGGCGGCGGCATTCGTGGTCGAGCACCAGCAGGTTCGCCAGATGCTGCTCGTTGAGCACATAGCAGATCGGGCGGTCCGAACGCAGGCCCAGCGCCTCGCGCGACTCCGGAAACACCTGGGTCCGCGTCACCAGGTAAAGCAGGCGCCGCAGGATATCCAGCGCCCAGCCGGCAAGATAGAAGTACGGGGGCCGGCTCACGGCATTGCTGTCCGGGGCGAAGCCGCCGGCAGTGGGCTAGCGGCCATCGCCCTATTCCCCGGAATTGAGGCGGTAGATGCGCGAAATCAGCGCGGCGACTTCGCCCCGCTCATCACCCTCGGCCTGGTTCAGCGCCTGGGTCGGCGGGTGCAGCAGCTTGTTGGTCAGGCCATGCGAAAGGGCGTCGAGCACGCGTGTCGGATCCTCCCCCTTTGCCAGCAGCTTGAGGGCGTGCTCCACCTCGTGGCGACGCGCCCGCTCGCCTGCATCGCGCAGCGCGCGTATCGTCGGCACGGTTTCGCGCGACTCCAGCCATTGCAGGAAACCGGTAACGCGGTCGGCAATGATGGCCTCGGCCTCGACCACCGCCGCCTGGCGCGATTCCATGCCGGATTCGACGATCTGCCCGAGATCGTCAAGGGTGTAAAGGAAGATGTCGTCGAGACGACCGACTTCTTCCTCGATGTCGCGCGGCACGGCCAGGTCGACCATGACCATCGGCCGATGACGACGCGCCTTGAGCGCGCGCTCGACCATGCCAAGGCCGATGATGGGCAGCGAGCTTGCCGTGCAGGACACCACGATGTCGTAGTCGGCGAGGCGCTCGGCGAGGTTTTCAAGACGCATCGCATCGCCGCCAAAACGCGCCGCCAGCCCGGCGCCGCGCTCCACCGTTCGGTTGGCGATCGTCAGGCGCCGCGGCTTCTGCGCGGCAAAATGGGCAGCGCAGAGTTCAATCATCTCGCCGGCACCGACGAACAGTACCTGCTGCGTGTCGAGGCTATCGAAGATGCGCGCCGAAAGATGGACCGCGGCGGCAGCCATCGACACCGTGTTGGCGCCGATCGCGGTGGTCGACCGCACCTCCTTGGCAACGGCGAAGGTGCGCTGGAAAAGCTTGCCCAGCACGGTACCCAGGGTTCCCGCCTCTTCGGCGGCACGCGCCGCCTGCTTCATCTGGCCAAGGATCTGCGGCTCGCCCAGCACCATCGAATCGAGGCCGGAGGCAACGCGGAACATGTGGCGCACGGCATCCTGCTGGGGATGCTGGTAAATGTAGGGTTCGATCCGCTGCGGCGACAGCGAGTGATATTCGGCCAGCCATTCCGCCACGCCCCGGGGATGCTCGGCAGCGCAGTAAAGCTCGGTGCGATTGCAGGTAGACAGGATCGCCGCTTCGCGCACCGACTTCGCCCGCAACAGGTCGTGCAGCGCCTGACCCATGCGCGACGGATCGAACGCCACCTGCTCGCGTACCGCGAGCGGAGCCGTATGGTGATTGATGCCCAGAGCGTACAACTGCACGGCGATATGACCTTCCTACGCAGTCAAAGATCCGGCGGCGGCGGAAAAAAACCGCTCCGGCACGAACGGCAAGGGACTTCAAGCTCCTAGGTTACCCCATGCCGCAGGGGTGAATTATATTTGCCGACAGGGGGATACGCCCATTCTCCGGGCGCGCGCTGTGGCTGTCCGGGAGGCGCTGACAGCGCCCTGACCCCCACGGCGGCGGATGCAAACAGGTAAAATCGCCCCCTTTGCCGACAAGGCCACCCCGCTTCCACATCCCGCCCAGCGCTGCCGGCACCTGGAGAATCCCCGTGCAACTCGTATGTCTTGACCTCGAAGGCGTGCTCGTCCCGGAAATCTGGATCGAGTTTTCCCGCCGCACCGGAATTCCGGAACTTTCACGCACCACGCGCGACGAACCGGACTACGACAAGCTGATGAAGTATCGGCTGGATCTGCTGAAAGCCCACAAGCTCGGCCTGCCCGACATCCAGCAGGTGATCTCGGACATGGGGCCGATGGCCGGTGCCAGGGAATTTCTTGACGACCTGCGCCGGGATTTCCAGGTCATCATCCTGTCCGACACCTTTTACGAGTTCGCCATGCCGCTGATGGCGCAACTGGGCATGCCGACGCTGTTCTGCCACAAGCTTGAAGCCAATGCCGAGGGCTTCCTCGTGAACTACCACCTGCGCATGCCCAGCCAGAAGATGGAAGCGGTAAAGCGTTTCAAGCAGATCAACTTCAAGGTCATCGCCGCCGGCGATTCCTACAACGACACGGCGATGCTGGCCGAGGCAGACGCCGGCATCCTGTTCCATCCGCCGCAAAACGTGATCGACGAGTTTCCGCAGTATCCGGTGACGATGAGCTACGCGGAGCTGCGGGCCGAGATCGACAAGGCCTCGCGTCGCATCTGAGATGCACCGGGAGCGTTTCTACACCCTCAGTGCCTCCTGCCCGGACCAGGTCGGCATCATCGCGCGTGTCACCGGCTTCATCGCCGAGCACCATGGCTGGATCCTCGAATCCAGCTTCCACGCGGACAGCATCGACGGGCGCTACTTCATGCGCATCGAAGTCAGGGCGGATTCGATTCCCTACATGCTGGCCGAATTCCGCGAACGCTTCCGCCCGGTTGCCGAATCACTGCAGATGAGTTGGCACATCAGCGACTCGGCGGTAAAGAAGCGCGTTGTGGTGATGGTCAGCAGGCAGGAGCACTGCCTCTACGACCTGCTGGCGCGCTGGCAGTCGAAGGAGCTTGACATCGAGATCCCCTGCGTGATCTCCAACCACGACAGCCTGCGTGGCTTCGTCGAGTGGCATGGCATCCCCTTCCACCACGTGCCGGTGACGGCGGAAAACAAAATGCAGGCCTATGCCGAGGTGCAACGCCTGTTCGAGGAGTCGCGTGGCGACAGCATGGTGCTGGCGCGCTACATGCAAATCCTCTCGCCCGAACTCTGCGCCGCCTTTCCCGGCCGCATCCTCAACATCCACCACAGCTTCCTGCCCAGCTTCGTCGGCGCCAAACCCTACCACCAGGCCTACCAGCGGGGCGTCAAACTGATCGGCGCCACCTGCCATTACGTCACCTCCGAGCTCGACCAGGGGCCGATCATCGAGCAGGACGTGATCCGCATCGACCATTCCGATTCTCCGGAAGACATGGTGCGCTACGGCAAGGACATCGAGAAGACGGTGCTGGCGCGCGGCCTGCGCTACCACCTCGAAGACCGCGTGCTGGTCCACGGCAACAAGACGGTGGTATTCCGCTAGGCACCGGCCACCGGCCATCGCCATGACGACGCGCAGACTGTGCCTCAGCATCACCTTTCTCGCCACCGCGCTGGGCCTCGCGGTCCTGCTTGTCGGTTACCTCCTGCGCCAGCAGGACGATGCCTTTGAGGCCGCCGACTGGGTCTCCCACTCCTTGGACGTGCGTGCCCGCCTGCAGCAGCTGCTGGCCACGATCGACGACGGCCCGACGCAGGCGCCGCGGGCACTGGGCATGATCGCCGGCTTGCGCGAACGCATGGTCCAGCACGGGCGGGCGCCAGAGATCCTGGACAGCATCGCCATCGACCTGGGCTTCGGCAACGAGGCGGCACGGGATACCGTAGACGCCTTGATCAAGGACGAGACCCGCCTGCTCGATGAACGCCGTCGGGCGCTGGAGCACGAATCGCAGCTGGCGCGCATGGCCCTGGTGGCTGGCGGCATGGTCGTGCTGCTGCTGCTCGCCACCGCCTTTGCCATCGTGATTCGCGACAACCGCCAGCGCCGCGCCGCCGAGGACGAACTCAAACGCAGCAACGAGGCGCTGGAAACGCGCGTTGCCGAACGGACCCTCGAACTGCGCCAGGCGGAGTCGCGCCAGCGCGAGCTTTCGCGCCGGCTGTTGCAGGTGCAGGAAGAGGAGCGCCGCAGCCTGGCGCGTGAACTGCATGACGAGGTCGGGCAGCAGCTGGGCGCGATCAAGCTCAATCTCAAGGCCCTGGCGGCGGCCGGTGACCCGTCGAATGCCCCGCGGGTGCGCGATGGCCTCGACATTGTCGATGCCACGATTGCGCGGATCCGCGATCGCGCCCTTGACCTGCGACCCGCCCTGCTCGACGACCTCGGGCTGATCGCTGCGCTGGAGTGGCTGTGCACGCAGCAGGCGCGGCGCAGCGGCATACTGATCTCGCTGGATGCCGCGCCCCTGCCGCTGCTGCCGACCGAGCTGGCTACGGCGATCTATCGCATCGTCCAGGAGGGCATCACCAATGCATTGAAGCACGCCGCCGCTCGCGCGATCACCATTTCCATCGAGGCGGGAGATGGCCGCTTCGATCTGGCCATAGTCGACGATGGTTGCGGCTTTGACAGCGGCACCCCCGCACCCGGCGTCGGCCTGCCGGGGATGCGCGAACGCACCGAAGCCCTCGGCGGACGCTTCAGCGTGCTCAGCACCGCCGCACAAGGCACGCGTATCGAGGCACACTTCCCGACCGGAGACCATGACAAGCCCCAAGACCAGCCTGCTGCTCGCGGATGACCACGCCCTGATGCGGGCGGGCCTGCGCGCGCTCCTCAGCGGCATTTCCGGATGCACCGTGGTTGCCGAAGCCGCTGACGGCATCGAGGCCGCGCGCCTGATCCGCCAGCTGCAGCCCGCGGTGGCACTGGTTGACCTGACCATGCCAGGGCTGTCGGGGCTCGACGTGATCGCCCGTGCCGCGCGCGAAGCGCCGGCTACACGCTGCATCGCCCTGTCGATGCACGCCACGGAGAGCTATGTGCTGGAAGCCTTTCGCGCCGGTGCCGCCGGCTATGTGGTCAAGGACAGCGCCCCCGAGGAGCTGGCCCAGGCAATTCGCGTGGTCGCCGGCGGCGGGCGCCATGTTTCGCCATCGATTGCCGAAGGCATAGGCGAAGACCTGCTCCTGCGCGTGCAGGCCGGTTCGGCGCCGGCGCCCCCGCCACTCGACCAGATCACCGCCCGCCAGCGCCAGATCCTGCAGCTGGTGGCAGAGGGAAACTCCACCCGCAGCATTGCCGATCGCCTCTCGATCAGCATCAAGACCGTGGAAACCCACCGCGCGCAGATCATGGAGCGCCTGGGCATACGTGACGTTGCCGGATTGACGCGCTTCGCCCTGCGCAACGGGCTGATCGCCTCCGACTGAGCGCTTGCGCGGCCGCGTTGCCACATATCGGGGATTCCCCTATGGCCGGGTTGACCGGCCTGCGCGAGACTCACCTCAAGCAGTCTTCCCGTCTCCTGGGTACGGACGGGTGCCGAAGGTGGCCTTCGGCCTGGCTGCTTGGGCACGGCGACTTCGGCACAAAGTCGCCCCGGATGCCGGCAAGCTGCACTCCTCCTCAGCCGGCATCCGGTGTGCCCGTTTTTTTCCGCATCAGCCAGACGCCGAAAACGACCATCGGCAGGCTCAGCCATTGCCCCATGCTCACCGTGTAGGAAAGGCCGAAAATGCCGTGATCGGGTTCGCGGAAGTATTCGGCAAGGAAGCGCAGGCTGCCATAGCCGACAAGGAACATGCCGGAGACCGCGCCTGCCGCCCGGCGGCGGGCAGAAAACCACCACAGCAGGACAAACAACAGCAGGCCTTCGCCTACGGCCTGATACAGCGGCGAGGGATGGCGCGGCACGCTGTCGACCCGCGGGAAAATCATCGCCCAGGGCAGTGACGGGTCGGCTGCCCGCCCCCACAACTCGCCATTGATGAAGTTGCCGATGCGCCCGGCCATCAGGCCCAGCGGCACCAGCGGCGCAATGAAGTCGGTGACCTGGAAGAAGCCCTTGCCCGTCTTTCGCCCCCAAAGCGCCATCGCCGCCAGCACACCGAGGAATCCGCCATGGAAGGACATGCCGCCCTTCCACACCGCGAGGATCTCCAGCGGGTGCGCAAGGTAATAGCCGGGCTCGTAGAAGACCACCTGCCCCAGGCGTCCGCCGAGGATGACGCCGAGGACACCGTAGAAGAGCAGGTCATCAACGTCCTGGGCATTCATGCCGTGCCAGGGCTGCGCCGTGGCGCGTCGCTTGCCCAGCCAGACGAAGGCAAGGAAGCCGGCAAGGTACATCAGGCCATACCAGCGCACGGCCAGGGGCCCCAGCTGGATGGCGACGGGATCGAACTGCGGATGGATCAGCATGCCGCCGATTCTAGCCGGCACGAAAAGTCGGCGCTGGCGGGACGGCGATACAATGCCCGGCCCGCACCCGCCGCGCCCCCACGGAGATTCCCATGCCTGCCTACCGCTCCCGCACCTCGACCCATGGCCGCAACATGGCCGGCGCCCGCGCCCTGTGGCGCGCCACCGGCATGAAGGACAACGACTTCGGCAAACCGATCGTCGCCGTGGTCAATTCCTTCACCCAGTTCGTGCCCGGCCACGTGCATCTCAAGGATCTTGGCCAGCTGGTCGCCCGCGAGATCGAGGCGGCCGGCGGCGTGGCCAAGGAGTTCAACACCATCGCGGTCGACGACGGCATTGCCATGGGCCACGGCGGCATGCTGTATTCGCTGCCCTCGCGCGAACTCATCGCCGACTCTGTCGAGTACATGGTGAATGCCCACTGCGCCGACGCCATGGTCTGCATCTCGAATTGCGACAAGATCACCCCGGGGATGCTGATGGCGTCGCTGCGCCTGAACATCCCGACCGTCTTCGTCTCCGGCGGGCCAATGGAAGCCGGCAAGGTCAAGTGGCACGGCGAGTACCGCATGGTCGACCTGATCGACGCCATGATCGAGGCCGCCGACGCGAAGAACTCCGACGCCGACGTAAACGCCATGGAGCGTTCCGCCTGCCCGACCTGCGGCTCCTGCTCGGGAATGTTCACCGCCAACTCGATGAACTGCCTGACCGAGGCACTCGGCCTGGCCCTGCCGGGCAACGGTTCCATCGTTGCCACGCACGCCGACCGCGAAAAACTCTTCCGCAAGGCCGGACAGCTGGCTGTGGAATTGTGCGAACGCTGGTACGACAGGGACGACGCCTCGGTATTGCCGCGCTCGATCGCCAGCTTTCAGGCCTTCGAGAACGCCGTCGCGCTCGATGTCGCCATGGGCGGCTCGACCAACACAGTATTGCACCTGCTGGCCGCGGCACAGGAGGGTGGCGTGAACTTCACCATGGCCGATATCGACCGCATGTCACGCCGCGTACCCTGCCTGGCCAAGGTAGCGCCGGCGACACAGAAGTACCACATGGAGGACGTCCATCGCGCCGGCGGCATCATGGCCATCCTTGGCGAACTCGACCGCGCCGGGCTGATCAACCGCGAGTGTCCGACCGTGCTTTACCCGACCATGGGCGAGGCGCTGGCGTGTTGCGACGTCAGGCGCAACAACGGCCGCGCGGTGCATGACTTCTATCGCGCCGCGCCGGGCGGAGTGCCGACCCAGGTGGCTTTCTCGCAGAACCGCCGCTATCCGACGCTGGACCTCGACCGCAAGGGTGGCTGCATCCGCGACCGGGAACACGCCTATTCGCAGGACGGCGGGCTGGCCGTGCTGTTCGGCAACATCGCCGAGAAGGGCTGCATCGTCAAGACCGCCGGCGTGGACGACTCGATCCTGAAATTCACCGGCCGCGCCCGCGTCTGCGAATCGCAGGAAGAGGCCGTGGAAAAAATCCTGGCCGACCAGATCCAGCCGGGCGACATCGTCGTCGTGCGTTACGAGGGCCCAAAGGGCGGGCCGGGCATGCAGGAAATGCTTTACCCGACCTCCTACCTCAAGTCGAAAGGCATGGGCAAGGTCTGCGCCCTGCTCACCGACGGCCGCTTTTCCGGCGGCACCTCGGGCCTTTCGATTGGGCATGCCTCGCCGGAAGCGGCGGCCGGCGGCGCCATCGGCCTGGTCGAGGAAGGCGACACCATCGAGATCGACATCCCGAATCGCCGCATCGAGCTGATGGTTGGAAAGTCGGCGCTGGCAGCACGGCGCGCGGCCATGGACGGCCGCGGCGAAAAAGCCTGGAAGCCGGCCAATCGCCAGCGCGAAGTATCCACGGCGCTCAAGACCTATGCCGCGATGACCACCTCGGCCGATACCGGGGCCGTCCGGGACGTCTCACGGCTGACCGGAGCCTGAACTGCGGAAACTACGGGGTCGGGCCGGTTTCTTGACCTGCGTCAAAACTCCATGGGTATATAAGCAGATAATGATTTGCAAATCAATCAATCTGCCAATACCCATGGGGATGCATCATGGACACCCGAATCATCAAGGCCGCTCTGGCACTCTCGTGTGCCGCCTGGCTGGCCGCCACCGGCGGAGCCGCACAGGCTGACGAAGCCAGACCGGAGGCGAAACAGGTCAAACTGACCACCACCGCCGACCACGGCAAGTTCAAACAGCTGCAAAAGGCCTTTGCCTCCGGCCCGGAAGTCACCAAAGCCTGCCTCGAATGCCACACCGAGGCCGCCGGCCAGATTCACCGCACCAAGCACTGGAAGTGGGAATACCTGAATCCCGCCACCAACCAGAAGCTGGGCAAGAAGAACGTCCTCAACAACTACTGCATCTCGATCGCCGCCAACCAGGCCGCCTGCACCAACTGCCACGTCGGTTACGGCTGGAAGGACAATAATTTCGACTTCACCAAGGAAGAGAACGTCGATTGCCTCGTCTGCCACGACACCACGGGTAACTACCGCAAGGTGCCCGGCAGTGGCGGCCAGGCCTTCGGCAAGGACACCGAGTTCCCGCCCGGCTCCGGCAAGATCGTCAAGGGCATCGACCTGGCGAAGATCTCGCAGAAGGTCGGCAAGACCAGCCGCGACACCTGCGGCGGCTGTCACTTCAACGGCGGCGGCGGCGATGGCGTCAAGCACGGCGACCTCGACAGCTCCATGGCGACGCCGGAGAAGGAACTTGACGTGCACATGGACGCCACCGGCCTCGACTTCACCTGCGCCACCTGCCACAAGACCTCCAGCCATGACGTCGCCGGCAGCCGCTACGCGCCCACCGCCAAGGACGACAAGGGCGTGCAGACGCGCGGCAAGCCCGGCAGCGGCAACCCGGCCACCTGTGTCGCCTGCCACGGCAACGGCCCGCACAAGAAGGAAGCGCGCCTGAACAACCACGCGACCAAGATCGCCTGCCAGACCTGTCACATTCCGACCTTCGCACGCGGTGGCATACCGACCAAGATGGAATGGGACTGGTCGACGTCCGGCAAGGTCGATGCCAATGGCAAGCAGTTCGTCAAGCGGGATGAAAAGAAGCGCATCGTCTACGAATCGCGCAAGGGCGACTTCAAACTCGGCGAGAACGTGGTGCCTGAATACACCTGGTTCAACGGCCACGTCGAGTACACCCTGCTCACGGACAAGATCGAGAAGGGAGCGGAACGCACCCCGATCAACAAGCTCGGCGGAAGCGCCAACGACGGCAAGTCGATGATCTGGCCGATGAAGGTGTTCCGCGGCACGCAGCCCTACGACCCGGTGAACAAGACCCTGGTCACCCCGCATACCACCGGCCCCGACGGCTACTGGAACACCCTGGTCTGGGACAAGGCCATCGAGGAAGGCATGAAGGATTCCGGGCAGCCCTTCTCGGGCAAGGTGGATTTCGTGAACACCACGATGGCCTGGCCGATCACCCACATGGTTGCGCCGAAAGAGAAGGCGCTGGGCTGCACGGAATGCCACAGCAAGCAAAGTCGCCTGGCCGGCATTACCGGCATCTACATCCCGGTCCGCGACAACAACAGGCTGGTCGACACCGCCGGCTGGGCCATCGTGCTGCTGACGCTGCTCGGCGTCATCGGCCACGGCGCCCTGCGCATCGTCACCGCTCGCCGTCACTAAGGAGCTGAAAATGTCCGAACGTATCTACGTATTCAAGCGCTTCGAACGCTTCTGGCACTGGTCGCAGGCGGCGCTGATCATCTTCCTGATGCTGACCGCCTTCGACATCCACGGCACCTACACCATCTTCGGCTTCGAGAAGGCGGTGGCCTACCACACCACCGCGGCGTGGGCGCTGATCGGCCTGTGGGTGTTCGCCATCTTCTGGCACTTCACCACCGGCGAATGGAAGCAGTACATCCCGACCACGGAGAAGGTCGTGGCGATGATGAAGTACTACCTGGTCGGCATTTTCAAACATGCGCCGCACCCCTTCCGCCTGACCACCCTGCGCAAGCACAACCCGCTGCAGCGCCTGGCCTACCTGTTCATCCTGGTCTGCGTCGGGCCGCTGCTGTGGATCACCGGCGGGCTCTATCTGTTCTACGACAAGTGGGCCGCCTGGGGCCTTTCCGGCCTGTCGCTGGAATGGGTAGCCACCGGGCACGTGATCGGCGCCTTCATGATGCTGGCCTTCCTGATCGCCCACGTCTACCTCACCACCGCCGGCCACACGCCCATGGCCCACATCAAGGCCATGATCACCGGCTGGGAAGAAGTCGATTGACCTGCACCACCACTACTAAAAGGAGATAACCATGAAACTCGCCAAGACCCTCGCCGCAGGTGCCATCCTCACGGTCATCGCCGGCACGGCATCCGCCTATGACGCCGACTGGAAGCGCGGCCGCATTTATTACCGCAGCGTGTGCACCTCCTGCCACGTTGCCTCCCCCATCGGCTCGATCAACCCGAGCTCGAAGACCAAGGCCGACTGGGCTGCCTACATGAAGGCCGACAAGCACGCCAAGGGCAAGGACACCGTCAAGCAATATGTCAGCAAGGCCTACCGCGCCAGCATCAAGGCCAGCAACAAGGCCGCCGAGAAGTTCGCCGACGTTCCCGATCAGCAGCTGCTCGACGACATCTCGGCCTTCCTCGTCAAGGGCGCCAAGGACGGCGACTCCCCCGCCAGCTGCAGCTGACGCACGCCTGGGCGCACGCGGGAGGTCGCCGTCCGGGCGATGACTCGGTGCGCCCCGAGCAGAGGCGCCATTCCAAACGACTATTGAAGGGGATGCCATGAGCACCACCACCACACCCAGGGTCAAGCCCTTCTGGCCACCGCTTGTCGCCGGGATCGTACTCGGCCTGGCACTTCTGCTGACTTTCGTACTCTCCGGCCACGGCCTGGGCGCCAGCGGCGCCGCCAACGACCTTGTCGCCACCATCGGCCTCCAGGTCGCGCCGGAGGCCACCAAGGCCCACGCCTACCTCGGCCCGCGTGTCGAGGAAGGCAATCCCATCGATTCCTGGATGATCTGGGAGATCGTCGGCGTTGCCATCGGCGCCCTGGTCGCCGCCTTCATGGCCGGCCGCTTCCGCATCCAGCTCGACGGCGAACGCAGCGTCGGCAGCCGCTCGCGCATCGTCAAGGCACTGGCCGGCGGCTTTCTCGCCGGCTTCGGCGCCCGTGTCGCCGGTGGCTGCACCAGCGGCCTAGGCCTCTCCGGCGCGGCCGCCCTCGGTGTCGCCGCCTTCGTCTTCCTCGGGGTCTTTTTTGCGACTGGCATGATCGTCAGCCGCCTCGTCAAGGGAGTGTGACCATGTTCCCGCTCAATGATGAAGGAATGCTTTCCGGCCTGCTCTGCGGCATCCTCTTCGGCTATGTGCTGGAGAACGCCGGATTCGGCAGCCCGGTCAAGCTGAGTGCCCAGTTCCGCCTGCGCGACTGGGCCGTATTCAAGGTGATGTTCACCGCCATCGTGGTTGCCGCGGCAGGCCTCTGGGCCCTGCGCTTCTTTGGCTACCTGCGTCCGGATTCGATCGCCGTGCCGCAGGCCGCCCTGGTGGGTGCGGCGGTCGGCGGCGCCCTGGTCGGTGCCGGCTTTGCGATCGGCGGCTACTGTCCGGGCACCTCGGTCGCCGGCGTGTTCTCCGGCCGCATCGACGCGCTGGTGTTCGTCGCCGGGGTGGTTGCCGGCACTGCCGGGTTCTCCGCCCTTTACGGCGCCACACTGAAGTCGCTGAAGGCCGCCGGCCTGCTGGTCATGGGCGACACCTTTGCGGACGCCTATGAGGTACCCGACGCCGTGATGATCGGAATCCTGGTTGCGGCGCTGGTCGCGGTCTTCCTCCTCGGCTCGTGGTTCGAGCGCCGCAAGGGCGGTCCGGTGACCGCCGAAGAGGCGGTCGCGGGCGCCTGCCAGACATCATGAGCGACAGCGGAGCCACCTGGCGCGCCGGCTTCCGGGCCGACTACGAGGCGATCTTCGTCGACGCCTGGTCGCCCTATGTCGGCGCCATCCTGCTGGTGCTGGTGATCATCGGCCTGATGCTCAATGGCCTGGTCTGGGGCGTCTTCGGCGGCGTCAAGTTCTGGGGCGACTGGTTCAACAACCTGATTGGCCTCGGCCCGCTGCTCGGCGTGCCACAGGAACTCGATGGATGGCTGATGCACCGCATGTCGCTGATGAACCTGATGCTGTTGCTGGGCGCCTTCGCTGCCGCGCTGCTGTCGCGCCAGTTCAGCCCCAACCGGCCGCCACCGCTGGAGTACCTCTGGGCGGCGCTGGGCGGCAGCATGCTGGGTATCGGCGCGGCGCTTGCCGGCGGCTGCACCACGGGGGGCTTCTTCAACCCGGTGCTGCATTCCTCACCGGCCGGCTGGGCCATGGCCATCGGCCTGCTGGCCGGCGCCGTGATCGGCCTCAAACTGCTGCTGTGGACGCTCGACCACATCGAGTGGGGCATGCAGGCGCCACCCGCGCTCGACCTACCGGACGGCGTGCGCAACGCTTATCCCTGGCTGGGTCTGGCGGTGGTCGCCGGCGTGCTGATCTGGGCCACGCAATGGTATGGCTCCACCGACGAAAAGCTCGCCGCGCGCGCCGTCATCGTCGTCGCCGGCTTCGCCATCGGCTTCATCATGCACCGCTCGCGCCTGTGTTTCGCACGGGCCTTCCGCGAACCCTTCATGACCGCCGAAGGTGACATGACCAAGGCCGTCATCCTGGCCCTTGCCATCGGCATACCGATCGCCGCGCTGCTGTTCCAGAAGAAGATCATCGATCCCTACCTGGCGATACCGACGGCTTTCTGGATCGGCTCGCTGGCCGGCGGCCTGGTCTTCGGCATCGGCATGGTCTTCGCCGGCGGTTGCGCCTCGGGCTCGCTGTGGCGCATGGGCGAAGGCCACCTGAAGCTGTGGGTGACCATGTTCTTTTTCGCCTGGATGGGCTCGGTTGCCAGCGCCATCCTCAAGAAACTTGGCCTGACCACGATCGACGAAAGCAACGTCGAGACTTGGGAGGTCACCCGCATCGGATTCCAGGCCTATCTGCCCGAGATGTGGGGCAGCTGGGGATTGAGCCTCGCCGCGGCTGGCGCTGCGCTCCTTCTCTGGTATGCCCTCGTGCGCTACAACGAATCGACCGAAAAATTTACCCTTCTATAAAGGAGATCATCATGAGAGCGAGAAAACTCACCCTGCTGGCGGCCATCGTCGCAACGCTTGGAGCCGCCCCGCTGGTGTATCCGACACAGGCATTCGCCGCTGACGCGGCCGCGGTCCAGCCCAGGGACGGCTGGTACAACAAGGCGCTGGTCGATTTCGACTTCATGCGCCAGAACGTCGATATCCCGCCGAAAAAGGGGGTGATGATCATCGACTCGCGCCCGGCCAAGCGCCAGTACGATCCGGGCCACATCCCCGGTGCCGTCAACATCCCCGACAGCCAGTTCGACAAGCTCGCCGCCAAACTGCCCGAGGACAAGGCCACCCTGCTGCTGTTCTACTGCGGCGGCCTGGAATGCATGCTGAGCCACAACTCCGCCTTCAAGGCGGAAAAGCTCGGCTACACCAACATCCGGGTCTATCCCGCCGGGATGCCTGACTGGAAGACCAAGGGCGGCCAGGTATCGGTCTCCGCGGCCCACATCAAGCAGCTGATCGACGACAAGGCCAGCTACGCGCTGGTCGACGCGCGCCCCGCCCGCGTCGCCGGCAAGGGCATGATCCCGACCGCGATCAACATCTCGGACACCGAGTTCGACAAGAAGACCGGCCAGCTGCCGGCCGACAAGGCGACGCCCCTGATCTACTACTGCGGCGGCCTCGAATGCACCCTCTCCGACAAGTCGGCGGAAAAGGCGCGCAAGCTCGGCTACAGCAATGTCCTGACCTACCCGCCCGGCTATCCCGAGTGGGAAAAGCTGAACGGCGGCGCCGCGGTACCCGCGGCAGCGGCAGCAGGCGGCACCCCGGCGGCGGCCCCTGCCGCCGCACTGGTCCCCGGCAAGGAAAAGGGCAGCGTGACGGTGGCGTCTTTCGAGCAGGTATGGAAGAGCAACCCCGCGTCCATCCTGCTGGTGGATGTGCGTGACCCGAAAGAGGTCGCCGCCGGCACGATCAAGGGCGCGGTGAACATCCCGATGAATGAACTCGAGAAGAAGCTCGACACCTTGCCCGCCGACAAGCCTGTCGTCTTTGTCTGCGGTACCGGCGCCCGCTCCGGCGAGGCCTACGATACGGTCAAAACCCTCGGAGGCAAGGCGCAGGTGTTCTTCCTCGACGCGGACACCAAGTTCAATGCCGACGGCAGCTACGTCATGGTGGCCAAGAAGTAATCTGGCGTGAAAGGCGAGTTCGCCAGCCTTTATACCGGCCGACTCTGGTCGGTGCTCTCCTGGGACCAGCTCAGCGGTTTCTGGCAGCGCATCGATCCCGGGGCCGGCTGGTACCTTTTTGCCCCCGGCATCGACAGCAACGTCCCGGATACCCCGGCGGGCGCCGCTGCTGTCACGGAGTTCATCCGCCGCATCGATACCCTGCTGCGTGACGAGCACCGCGAATCCTATTGCGGCATCGTTTATGCCGACGACTTGCAGGCCCCGCGCCTGGTCAAGATCTTCGACCCGAACAACCTCGGCTCGTCCTGCGGTTCCTCGAAAAACCCGCCCGGCCCGGGCTGGATCATGAGCCGGGTCAAGCCCGAAGGCCTGGAACCAGGCCGCCCGGCCCCGGCCGGCCGCAGGCGCTGGTGGCAAGGCCTGTTCGGAGATAGCTAGGCACTTCGCCACGTTTTTACGGCTTTGGCGCCGGGGGGACTCGGGCATAGTGGCGCCCATGGCCCTTTCGACCGAGTCCCTGCCCGACCGCACCGCACTCAAGTTCCTCGTCGTCGATGACTTCTCGGCCATGCGACTGATCGTGCGCAACCTGCTGAAAGAACTGGGATTCACCAACGTGGAAGAAGCCGAGGACGGCGCCGTGGCGCTGTCCAAGCTGCGCGGCGGCGGTTTCGAGGTAGTGGTGTCGGACTGGTCCATGCCCAACATGGACGGCCTCGCCCTGCTGCGCAACATGCGGGCCGACAGTTCACTGCAAACCCTGCCCTTCATCATGATCACCAACGAGGCAAAGCAGGTGCGGCTCAACGCAGCGATGCGCGCCGGAGTGACCAGTTGCATCGTCAAGCCCTTCAACGCCGCAACCCTGCAGGAAAAGCTGGACAACGTTTTCGGCAAGATGGGTATCTGAGGCCGGTGCCGACCAGCAACCGCCTCGCCACCGAGACCTCGCCTTACCTGCTGCAACACGCCGACAACCCGGTGGATTGGCAACCCTGGGATGAGCAGGCGCTCACTCAGGCAGTTGCGGGAAACCGCCCCATCCTGCTCTCCATCGGTTATTCGGCCTGCCATTGGTGCCATGTCATGGCCCATGAGTCCTTCGCCGACCCGGCCGTCGCCGAGGTGATGAACAGGCTGTTCGTGAACATCAAGGTCGACCGCGAAGAACGGCCCGATCTCGACCAGATCTACCAGGCGGCCCACTACCTGCTGACGCGGCGCAACGGCGGCTGGCCGCTGACGATGTTCCTCTCGCCCGACGGCACGCCCTTCTTCGGCGGCACCTATTTTCCGCGCGAACCACGCTACGGCCTGCCCGGCTTCGCCGACGTCTGCCAGCGCGTGGCCACCGCCTGGGCCGAGCGCGGTGCCGACATTGCCGCCCAGGCCGGCGAACTTCGCGAAGCGCTGGAAAGCACCCTGCCCGCCACCGCGGATGCCGCGGCCCGCCTCGACGCCTCGCCACTGCTCGCCGCAGAGAACCTGCTGGCACGCCATTACGATCCGGTGCATGGCGGCTTTGGCCGCGCGCCGAAATTCCCCCATCCGACCGACCTCGCCTTCCTGCTCGGCCGCGAATCGGCGACGGCGCGCGAGATGGCGATTGCCACCTTGCGCCACATGGGCCACGGCGGCATCTATGACCAGATAGGCGGCGGCTTTTGTCGTTACAGCACGGACGAACGCTGGGAGATCCCGCATTTCGAAAAGATGCTCTACGACAACGGCCCGCTGCTGGCGCTCTGTGCCGATGCCTGGGCAGCCGATGGCGACCCCCTGTTCCGGCGCCTCGCCGAAGAAACCGCAGCGTGGACGATGCGCGAGATGCAGGCGCCAGCGGGTGGCTACTACTCGGCGCTGGATGCCGATTCCGAAGGCGAAGAGGGTCGCTTTTACGTCTGGGACCGCGACCAGTTGGCGCGTCTGCTACGTCCTGAAGAGTCGGCGCTGGCGGCACGGCGCTGGGGCTTCGACGGACCGCCGAACTTCGAGGGCCGGCACTGGCATGCGCGCATTGCCGGGGCGCTCGCGCCCGGAGAGGAAGCGGCGCTGGAAGCGGCCCGGCGCAAACTGTTCGCGGCACGCGGCGAACGCGTGCGTCCGGGTTGCGACGACAAGATCCTCACCGCTTGGAATGCCCTGATGATCCAGGGCATGGCCCATGCCGGCCGCATCTTTCGGCGTGCCGACTGGATCGACTCGGCGCGCCGCGCCACGGATTTCCTGCACGCGACACTCTGGCGCGAAGGCCGCCTGCTGGCCACGGTACGCGCCGGCCGCGCCAATCTCGGCGCCTATCTCGATGACCACGCCTTCCTGCTCGCTGCCCTGCTGGAACTGATGCAGGCGGAATTCCGCGGCAGCGACCTGGCCTTCGCCATCGATCTCGCCGAGGCCCTGCTGGCGCGCTTCGAGGACGACGAAAACGGCGGCTTCTACTTCACCGCGCACGATCACGAAAAACTGATCCACCGCCCCAAGAGCGGTCAGGACAACGCTACGCCCTCTGGCACCGGCGTCGCCGCCTTCGCCCTGCAGCGCCTCGGCCACCTGCTCGGGGAAGCGCGCTACCTCGCCGCCGCCGAGCGCAGCCTGCGCCTTTACTGGCCGCAACTGCACGATTCCCCGGGCGGCTTTTCCAGCCTGCTGCTGGCGCTGGAAGAAGCGCTGGCGCCAGTGGAGATCATCATCCTGCGCGGCCCGGCCGTGGGCATGGACGCCTGGACCACGCGGCTTGGTGCGTCTCCCCGGCGCATGGTCCTGGCGCTGCCGAACGGCACCGCAGGGCTTCCCGCAACGCTGGCCAAGCCGGAATCAGAATGTGTCAACGCATGGGTCTGTCGCGGCGTTACTTGTTCAGCCCCGACGGCGAATATCGACGAGCTCGGATCTTGATCTTGAACAATTCCCGAGCCGGCAAGCTTCGGTAGCGTTCGCCCACCCGTGCCCGGGAATCTTTTTACTACCCATAGAGGAAAGCCCATGAAATCCGTACTGATAAGCACACTGCTGGCCACCGGCCTGATCGTCTCGGCGCCTGCCTTTGCCAACAAGGACCTCGCCACCAAGAGCGGCTGCATGGCCTGTCACGCCGTCGACAAAAAGCTGGTCGGCCCCGCCTACCAGGAAGTCGCCAAGAAGTACAAGGCCGGCGACGAAGCCATGCTGGCCGACAAGATCAAGAAGGGCGGCAAGGGCGTCTGGGGCCAGATCCCGATGCCGCCGAATCCGAAGGTCAAGGACGAGGACGTGCAGGTTCTCGTCAAATGGATCCTCGGCGGCGCCAAGTAAACCGGCAACCAGGATCGCGACGGCCGTTTCCGCGCCAGCGGGAACGGCCGTTGTGCTTTGGCGGTTTGCCGCGCGAGGGCATCCCGATTCGATGCCGTCTGCTTTATCATGCGCGCTTTGCAACACACCCTAATAACGGAGTACCGCCATGAATGTGCCTGTCAAGATCCTCTCGCTGTCCGTGATTTCCGCGCTGGCCCTGAGCGGCTGCGGCAAGGAAGAACCGCCCCCGCCGCCGGCCCCGGTCGCGCCCCCGCCACCGCCCCCGCTGGTGGTCAAGATCGGCAGCGTCGCGCCGCTCACCGGCGGCATCGCCCACCTCGGCAAGGACAACGAGAACGGCGCGCGCCTGGCGATCGACGAAGCCAACGCCACCAAGCCGAAACTCGGCGGCCGTGACGTCAAGTTCGAGTTGGTCTCCGAGGACGACCAGGCCGATCCGAAGGTCGGCAACACCGTGGCGCAAAAGCTGGTCGACGCCAAGGTCGCCGGCGTGGTCGGCCACCTGAATTCCGGTACCACCATTCCCGCCTCGGCCATCTACAACGGCGCCAACCTGCCGATGATCTCCGGTTCCGCGACCAACCCGGCGCTGACCGAGCAGGGCTTCAAGGGCGTCTTCCGCGTCGTCGGCCGCGATGACCAGCAGGGCCCGGCGGTCGCCAATTACCTTGCCGGCAACAACAAGCCCAAGACCGTCGCCGTGATCGACGATGCCACCGCCTACGGCGAAGGCCTTGCCAACGAAGTCGAGAAGACCCTCAAGGCAGCCGGCATCAAGGTGCTGCCGCGCGAGAAGGGCACCGACAAGACGGTCGACTGGAAGGCCGTGCTGACCAAGGTCAAGGGCAAAAAGCCCGATGCCGTGTTCTACGGCGGCATGGACGCCACTGCCGGCCCGCTGATCAAGCAGGCCCGCGAACTGAAGATCACCGCGGTGTTCTCCTTCGGCGATGGTGCCTGTACCGACAAGATGGCCGAGCTGGCCGGTCCCGCAGCCGAAGGCCTGCTCTGCTCCCAGGCCGGCATCCCGGTCCAGGCGGCGGGCAAGAAATTCCTCGACGCCTACAAGGCCAAGTTCAATGTCGAGCCCATCCTCTATTCGCCCTTCACCTATGACGCGGCCAACCTGCTGATCGCGGCGATGAAGAAGGCCGACTCGGCGGATCCGGCGAAGTACCTGCCGGCCCTGGTCGCCACCAACTACAACGGTGCCTCAGGCAATATCCAGTTCGACGAGAAGGGTGACCGCAAGGACGCCGAGATGACCATCTTCACGCTCAAGGACGGCAAGATCACCCCGCTGGCGATCATCAAGGGCGGCAAGTCGCTGACGGTCGATGAATACACCGCGCTGTCCGCCCCGGCGCCCGCTCCGGCGGCGGCCCCGGCCGCCGCAGCGGCCGCTCCAGGCGCGGCTCCTGCCGCTGCTCCTGCCGCCCCTGCCGCTGCTCCTGCCGCCCCTGCCGCTGCTCCTGCCGCCCCTGCTGCTCCCGCCGCGGCGGCGGCTCCGGCACCGGCCGCTCCCGCAGCCCCCGCGGCTCCGGCAGGCAAGTAAGCCGGCGCAGCGCGCTGCAAACCGGGGAAGACGCGCAAGCGCCTTCCCCGTTTTTTTGTCCGCCCGGCCGGTCGGCCGGTAGCCTGGATTTGTCCCTGCGGGCGCGGGGACTGTATCCTTGGGTTTCCGTGCCCCCAGACGTGCCATGGACATCTTCCTCCAGCAGATCATCAATGGCCTCACCACCGGCAGCGTCTATGCCGTGGTCGCCCTCGGCTACACGATGGTCTATGGCGTGATCCAGCTGATCAATTTCGCCCACGGCGAAGTGGTCATGGTCGGCGCCATGGTGGCGTTCTCGGTAATCGCGGCGCTCGCCGGCAGCGCCCTGCCGCCTGCCGCCATCGTCCTTGCCGGCGTGCTGGCGGCGATTCCGGCCTGCATGATGCTCGGCTACGCGCTGGAGCGCATCGCCTATCGCCCACTGCGCCATGCACCACGCCTGGCGCCCCTGATCACGGCAATTGGCATGTCCATCATCCTGCAGCACCTGGCGTTGCTGATCTGGGGCCGCAACCCGATCGCTTTCCCGCAGCTGATCGAGAACCCCGGCTTCACCATTCATGGCGCCACCATCACTGCCGTGCAGATCGCCATCATCCTCGGTTCCGTCGTGATGATGGCCGGGCTGTCGTGGTTCGTCTATCGCACGCGCTTTGGCATCGCCATCCGCGCCACTGCCGAGAACGTGCACGTCGCCGGGCTGATGGGTGTCAATGCCGATCGGGTAATCGCCGCCACCTTCGTCATCGGTGCCGCACTCGGCGCCATGGCCGGCGTGATGTACGGCACCTACTACGGCATCGCCCACTACACGATGGGCTTCATCCTCGGCCTCAAGGCCTTCTCCGCCGCCGTGCTGGGTGGCATCGGCAACATCCCCGGGGCGATGGTCGGCGGCCTGCTGCTCGGCCTGGTCGAGGCGCTCGGCACCGGCTACATCGGCGAGCTCACCAACCTCTGCCGCTGGCCGGGTGCCGGCGGCGGCGAAGGCTGGATGGGCGAGCGCTGCGCCGACGGCGCGCACTTCGTGCTGTTCGGCAGCAATTACCAGGACGTGTTCGCCTTCCTGATGCTGATCCTGGTGCTGGTGTTTCGGCCTTCGGGCCTGCTTGGCGAGCGCGTTTCGGAGAGGGCATGACCGGCGCCTGGACGAAGAAGGAAAAGTTCGGCCTGGCCTGCGTTGCCGTCGCGCTGATCGCCCTGCCCTTCGTGCTGGCGATGGCCGGCACGGCCTGGGTGCGCATCACCAATTTCGCCGTGCTCTTCGTCCTGCTCTCGCTCGGGCTCAACATCGTGGTCGGCTTCGCCGGCCTGCTCGACCTCGGCTATGTCGCCTTCTTCGCCGTCGGCGCCTATGTCTATGCGCTGCTGGCCTCGCCACATTTCGGCCTGCACCTGCCGTTCTGGACCATCCTGCCGATCGGCGCCGCGGTGGCCGGCCTGGCCGGCGCCGTGCTGGGAGCGCCGACTCTTCGCCTGCGCGGCGATTACCTCGCCATCGTCACCCTGGGCTTCGGCGAGATCGTGCGCATTTTCATGAACAATCTTTCCAATCCGGTCAACGTCACCAATGGGCCAAAGGGCATCACCCTGATCGACCCCTTCCGCGTCGGCGAATTCAGCTTCTCGGCCAACAGCGGCGCCCTCAGCGGCCCGATCAAGTACTACTACTTCCTGCTGCTGGTGCTGCTGGCCGTGATCGTGATCAACCGCCGCCTGCAGGATTCGCGCATCGGCCGTGCCTGGGTGGCAATTCGCGAGGACGAGATCGCCGCCAAGGCCGCCGGCATCAATACGCGCAACATCAAGCTGCTGGCCTTTGCCATGGGCGCCAGTTTCGGCGGCATCGCCGGCGGCATGTTTTCGGCGATCCAGGGCTTCGTCAGCCCGGAGAGTTTCATCCTCAACGAGTCGATCATGATCCTCGCCATGGTGGTGCTGGGCGGCATGGGCAACATCTGGGGCGTGATCGCCGGCGCCGTGCTGCTCTCCTTCATGCCCGAGCTGCTGCGCTACACCGTGGAACCGGCGCAGAAGGCGCTGTTCGGCAAAATGCTGGTGGACCCCGAAGTGCTGCGCATGCTGATCTTCGGCTTCGCCCTGGTGCTGACCATGCGCTTTCGCCCCGCCGGCCTGTGGCCGGAGACGCGGCACCGGCGCGAGCTCGACGAGAATCGCGCATGAGCGAGGTGCTGCTCCAGGCCGATGGCATAGGCAAGCGCTTCGGCGGAGTACAGGCGCTGAAGGACGTCTCGCTGACCATCCGCCGTGGCGAAATCTACGGCCTGATCGGCCCCAACGGCGCCGGCAAGACCACGCTGTTCAACGTGTTCACCGGCCTCTATCCGCGCGATGGCGGCGAGGTGGTCTTCGCCGGCAAGCCGCTGCAACTCGACAGCCCGCACACGGTGGCCGCCGCCGGCATCGCCCGCACCTTCCAGAACATCCGCCTGTTCGGCAACATGACGGCGAAAGAGAACGTCATGGTCGGCCGCCACGTCCGCACCAGGGCCGGCGTCTTTGGCGCCATCCTGCGCAGCCGCGCCGAGCGCGACGAAGAGGCGGCAATCCGCCGCCGCGCCGACGAACTCCTTCATTACGTCGGCATCGCCGACCGCGCCGACGACCTGGCGCGCAACCTTTCCTATGGCGACCAGCGCCGCCTGGAAATCGCCCGCGCCCTGGCCACCGAGCCGCAGCTGCTGGCGCTCGACGAGCCCGCCGCTGGCATGAACGCCACCGAAACCGCCGGCCTGCGCCAGCTGATCGAGGGTGTCCGCAAGGACGGCCTGACCGTGCTGCTGATCGAACACGACGTCAAGCTGGTGATGGGCCTGTGCGATCGGGTCGCCGTACTCGAATACGGCGAAAAGATTGCCGAGGACGTGCCGGACGTGGTCAGGAACAATCCCAAGGTCATCGAGGCCTATCTTGGCACGAGCGCTCATTGAGGCCCTGAACCTCCAGATTCACTACGGTGGCATCACGGCCGTCAAGGGCATCTCGTTCGCGGTCGAGGAAGGCGAAATGGTCTGCCTGATCGGCGCCAATGGCGCCGGCAAGACCTCGACCCTGAAGGCGCTGGCGCGCATGATCCCGGCGCGGGGCGAGATCCACTACGGTGCCGAGCGCATCGATGCCACGCCACCGCACGAGCTGATCCGCAAGGGCCTCGCCCTGGTGCCCGAAGGCCGCGGCATCTTCGCCCGCCTCACCGTGGCCGAAAACCTGGCGATGGGCGCCTACCATCGCGCCGACAAGGCCGGCATCGCCGCCGACCTCGAACGCATCAACGCACTGCTGCCACGCCTCAAGGAGCGCAGCACGCAGGTCGCCGGCACGCTCTCCGGCGGCGAGCAGCAGATGCTGGCCATCGGCCGCGCGCTGATGGGCCGGCCCAGGCTGTTGCTGCTCGACGAGCCCTCGATGGGCCTGGCGCCGCTGATGGTGGAGAAAGTCTTCGAGGTGATCCGCGCCGTCGCCGCCGAGGGCATGACCATCCTGCTGGTCGAGCAGAACGCCAAGCTGGCGCTGGAGTTGTGTTCGCGCGGTTACGTGCTGGAAAGCGGCGCCATCACACTGGCCGACACCTCCGCCAGGCTGCTCGCCGACCCGCGGGTGCGTGCTGCCTACCTCGGCGAGTAGCCCGTCGCATTTGCCGTCTCGCCAGCGCCGACTTTTGTCCCGCGACGAGAATCGTCTGAACATCTGGCAATGACAGAGTCCTTCGGCCACGAGCAACCATTGACAATTCGGCCCGAAAGCGGACACTTGCATATGTCAATGGCGATTTCGGAGTACTTCGGAATGATAGGTTCAAGGCCGGCCAGCATGCTCGCGGATAGACTTACGTCTACGATGGGGCGGTACGACTACGACACGAATTCAGGCTTGCTGGCGGAACAAGGATGTAGCCGCGGTACGACTTCGACGGCTCGTTCTGCCGCCCACAGGAGGGCGAAATCCTCAAATCGAGCCCATATAGCTTTGTCGCCTGCTGTACGACCAGACGCTTGCACATCTACGCCTATGTCAATGGGAATCCAACAGGTGGCGTTCCTGACCTACAACTACGATTCAGTTTTTGAACGGCCAATTCTTGATCTGTGACGGGCAGCTCAGGGTCGGCCAAAGACATACTCGGCGCCAATCACTTTCAGACGCTATCGCCACCGTGCCACCAGCGCCGACTTTTCAACTCGCGGCGAAGGTGAAGGAATCGGCGAAGAATTCCTCGGCCGGCAGGCCGGCAGCAGCGAACTCGGCGCGCGCGGCATCGATCATCGCCGGCGCACCGCAGGCATAGACCTGGTATCCGGAAAGATCGGGGTGGTCCTCCAGCACCGCCTTGTGCACCAGGCCGGCGCGACCCTCCCAGGCATCGTCGGCGGTGGCGTCGGAGAGTACCGGCAGGTAGCGGATGTTGGCATGTGCGCCGGCCCAGGCCTGCGGCAGCTCGGGCAGGTAAAGCCCGGCGCGATTGCGCGCGCCCCAGTACAAGGCTATCGGCCGCGTGATCTCCATGTGGATGGCATGCTCGATCAGCGCCTTTATCGGCGCGAAGCCGGTACCGCCGGCGAGCAGGATCATCGGCTTGGTCGACTCCTCGCGCAGGAAAAAGCTGCCGTAGGGGCCCTGGAAGCGCAGGATGTCCTTCTCCTTCATCGTGCTGAAGACATGGCCCGTGAACTCGCCGCCGGCGATCAGGCGGATGTGCAGCTGCAGAAAGCCGTCGTCGTGCGGTGCGTTGGCGATGGAAAAGGCGCGGCGCTTGCCGTCCTTGAGCAGGAACTCGATGTACTGCCCGGCGAGGAACTGCAAGCGCTCGTTGACCGGCAGCTTCAGGCGCATGACGACAACGTCATCGGCGACGCGTTCCAGCGCCTGGACGCGGCAGGGCAGAATCTTGACCGGGATTTCCTTGGCCGTGCCAACCTCGCGGACTTCGATGACAAGGTCGGAGAGCGGCTTCGCGCAGCAAAACAGCGCCATGCCGGCGGCGCGGTCGGCAGTCGGCAGGGCGGAGTCCTGGGCCGAGCCGTGGTCCACCAGGCCTTCGATCACCTTGCCTTTGCAGGCGCCACAGGCGCCGTTGCGGCAGCCGTAAGGCAGCGTCAGGCCGGCATCGAGCGCGGCCTGCAGCACGGTATCGCTGCCGTCTGTGGCAAAGCCGTGTCCGCTGGGCTGGAGCGTGACGCGGAAGGAGGCTGCGGAGCTAGCAACTGAGGCCATGCGATAATCGTCCGATGCGTAGATTGCTGATCATCGGCTGCGGCGACGTGATGCGTCGCGCGCTGCCGCAACTCGTGCGCCGCTGGCGGGTTGTGGCGCTGGTGCGCAGTCGCGACCCGGCCCTCGCATCACTCGGCGTGACGCAGATCGAAGGCGACCTCGACCATCCTGCAACCCTGAAGCGGCTGTCCGGCATTTCCGATGCCGTTATCCACAGCGCGCCACCTCCCGCGCAGGGCAGCGGCGACCCACGAACCGGCCGCCTGATTGCCCTGATGCAACGCGCAAAAAGTCTACCACGCCGCCTGATCTACATCAGCACCTCAGGGGTCTATGGCGACTGCGGCGGGGCACGGGTCGACGAGACGCGCAGCCCGGCGGCAAAGTCGGTGCGCGCGGCACGGCGCGTCGATGCCGAGCGCCGGCTGCGCCGCTTCGGCCGCAGCGCCGGACGGCGCTGTCGCGTCAGCATCCTGCGCGCACCAGGCATTTATGCCGGCGACCGCCTGCCGCTGGAACGCCTGCAGCGCGGCCTGCCGCTGATGCTGCATGGCGAGGACAGCCACACCAACCACATCCACGCCGAGGACCTCGGCCGCGCCTGCATCGCGGCGCTGGCGCGCGGCGGCGCCAACCGGGCCTACAACGTCAATGACGACTCGGCGCTGGCGATGGGCGAATGGTTCGACCTGCTGGCCGACAGCTTTGCCCTGCCGCGAGCGCCGCGCCTGCCGCGCGCGGACGTGGAACGCCTGGTTCCGGCCATGCAGTGGTCATTCATGAGCGAATCGCGCCGGCTCGTCAATGCGCGCATGAAGCGCGAACTGCGGTTGCGGCTGCGCTATCCGACAGTCGGCGCCGGCATCGCGGCGGCGCGCGCCGCCAACCAAGGAGAACCCCCATGCTCTGGGTAAAAGCCTTCCACATCGTGTTTTTCGTCAGCTGGTTCGCCGGCCTGTTCTACCTGCCGCGCATCTTCGTCAACCTCGCCATGGTGCCTGCCGACAGCAGTGCGGAGCGCGAGCGCCTGCTGCTCATGGCCGGCAAGCTGTTCCGCTTCATGACCCCGCTCGGCGTGATTGCCGTCGCGCTCGGGCTCTGGCTCTGGTTCGGCTACGGCTTCACCGGCGGCTGGCTGCACGCCAAGACCGCGCTGGTGATCGGCCTCGTTGCCTATCATGCCTGGTGCGGCATGCTGCTCGCCGAGTTCCGCGAGGGCAGTTCGATCAAGAGCCATGTCTGGTTCCGCGTCTTCAACGAAATGCCTGTGCTGGCGCTGGTCATCATCTGCATCCTGGCGGTGGTGAAGCCTTTCTGAGGGCGCTTCGATGAACCGCTATTTCGCCACCTGCCCGCGCGGGCTGGAAAGCCTGCTTGCCGAAGACCTGTCAGCCTGCGGCGGCAAGGACGTCAGGATCGTACCCGGCGGCGCGGCCTGCGCGGGCTCGCTGGAAACCGCCTACCGCATCAACCTTGAATCGCGCATCGCCACGCGCCTGCTCTGGCAGGCTGCGCGCGGGCCCTACCGCACTGAAACCGAGGTGTATCGCCTCGCCCACGACATCGACTGGTCACGCCTGTTTTCGGTGGATCGCTCGATTCGTGTCTATGTCACGGCGATACGTTCGCCGCTGAAGAGCATCGAATTCATCACGCTCAAGGTCAAGGACGCGGTGTGTGACCGCTTCCGTGCCGACAGCGGGCGCCGGCCGAGCGTGAACACCAGGAACCCCGAGGTGCGCATCCACCTCTTCCTCACCGACCGGGAGGCCACGGTCTACCTCGACACCTCGGGCGAGCCGCTCTACCTGCGCGGCCACAAGCTGGCCAAGGTCGGCGCGCCGCTGAAGGAGAACCTCGCCGCCGGCATCCTGCGCCTGACCCAGTGGCAACCCGGTACGCCGTTGCTGGATCCGATGTGCGGCAGTGGCAGCTTCCTCCTGGAAGCGGCGCAGATGGCGCTGGACGATGCGCCGGGGCTTTCGCGCGAGCCGGGCGGCTTCGGCTTCGAGCAGCTGAAATCCTTCGATGCCGGGCTCTGGCGCCGACTGCAGCAGGAAGCGGCGGGGCGGCGGCGCGACGCCACGCGGCTGCCGATCTACGGCAGTGACATCGCCCCCGATGCGGTAGCGCGGGCAAGGCAAAACCTCGCCGGTGCCGGCCTTGAGGACCTGGTCACGCTGGAAACGGCCGACCTGCTGACACGCGGCGCGCCTGCCGATTCAGGCCTCATGGTGGCGAACCCGCCCTACGGCGAACGCCTCGGCAGCGAGGCCGAGCTCGCCGCCTTCTATCCCCTGCTTGGCAGCGCCCTGAAGCAGCGCTTCGCCGGCTGGCATTGCTGGTTCCTTTCCGCCGATACGCGCCTGCCCAAGCTGATCCGGCTGCAGACCTCGCGCAAGATCCCGCTCTTCAACGGTCCGCTCGAATGTCGGCTCTACGGCTTCGAGATCGTCGCCGGCAGCCACCGGCGATAGCTCAGACGATGTCGAGATGCTGGATGCCCGAGGCGCGATCAGCCGCCTGCGATTCCTTGCTGTTCAGCTTGATCATCAGGCGCACCTCGTTCATCGAGTCGGCGAAGCGCAGCGCATCCTCGTAGCTGATGCGGCCCTGCTCGTAGAGCTCGAACAAGGCCATGTCGAACGTCTGCATGCCGAGTTCCTTCGACTTCTTCATGATCTCCTTGATGCCGGAGATGTCTCCCTTGAGGATCAGGTCGGAAATCAGCGGCGAGTTGAGCAGCACCTCGACCGCCGCAGCACGGCCTTTGCCCTCCTTGACCGGGATCAGGCGCTGCGAGACCACGGCGCGCAGGTTCAGCGAGAGGTCCATGTAGAGCTGCTGGTGTCGCTCCTCCGGGAAGAAGTTGATGATCCGCGTCATCGCCTGGTTGGAGTTGTTGGCGTGCAGCGTGCCCATCGCCAGGTGGCCGGTTTCGGCAAAAGCGATGGCGTGCTCCATGGTCTCCATGTCGCGGATCTCGCCGATCAGGATCACGTCGGGTGCCTGGCGCAGGGTGTTCTTCAGCGCGATGTGCCAGTTGTCGGTATCGACGCCGACCTCGCGCTGGGTGATCACGCAGTTGATGTGGTCATGCACGTACTCGACCGGGTCTTCGATGGTGATGATGTGGCCGTAGGAATTCTTGTTGCGGTAGCCGATCATCGCCGCCAACGAGGTAGATTTTCCGGAGCCCGTGCCGCCGACGAACAGCACCAGCCCGCGCTTGGTCATCGAGACATCCTTCAAGACCGGCGGCAGCTTGAGGTCGTCGAAATCCGGAATGCTGACGTTGATCACGCGCAGCACCATCGCCACGTTGCCACGCTGGACCAGGGCATTGACGCGGAAGCGGCCGATCGAGGCCGGCGAGATGGCGAAATTGCATTCCTTGGTGGCTTCGAACTCGGCCGCCTGCTTGTCGTTCATGATCGCCCGCGCCAGCTCCTGCGTGTGCTGCGGTGACAGCGGCTGGGTGGTGACCGGCGTCATCTTGCCGTCGATCTTGATCGCCGGCGGGAAGCCGGCGGTGATGAACAAGTCCGAGCCCTTCTTCTGCATCATCATCGTCAGCAGCTGGTACATGAACTTGAGGCCTTCGTCTCTTTCCATTGCGGTTCCCTCTACTTTGTCTGGCGGGTGGGCCGCGCCGCTAGCCGGCGCGGCTCGGTGAAACGGCATGCGTGGCGCGGCGGCGTACCGCCACGCTCTAGCGGAAGTTGTCCTTGTTGGCGGCCTTGCTGCGCGCCTCGTCGATGGAAATGATCTTCTTCTGCACCAGCGCCTGCAGGTTCTGGTCCAGGGTCTGCATGCCGTACTGCTGGCCGGTCTGGATCGCCGAGTACATCTGCGCCACCTTGGCCTCGCGGATCAGGTTGCGGATGGCCGGCGTGCCAACCATGATCTCGTGCGCGGCGACACGGCCCGAGCCGTCCATGGTCTTGCACAGGGTCTGCGAGATCACCGCCTTCAATGATTCCGACAGCATGGCGCGGATCATTTCCTTTTCCGCCGCCGGGAAGACATCGATGATGCGGTCGATGGTCTTCGCCGCCGACGAGGTGTGCAGCGTGCCGAACACCAGGTGGCCGGTTTCGGCACCGGACATGGCGAGGCGGATGGTTTCCAGGTCGCGCATTTCGCCGACCAGGATCACGTCCGGGTCTTCGCGCAGCGCCGAGCGCAGCGCGTTGTTGAAGGACAGCGTGTGCGGCCCGACCTCGCGCTGGTTGATCAGGCATTTCTTCGACTCGTGCACGAATTCGATCGGGTCCTCGACGGTGAGGATGTGGCCGTATTCGTTTTCGTTCTTGTGATTGACCATCGCCGCCAGGGTGGTGGACTTGCCGGAGCCGGTCGGCCCGGTCACCAGCACCAGGCCGCGCGGCTGGTCGGCAAGCTCCTCGAAGATCTTCGGTGCCTTGAGGTCTTCGAGGGACAGGATCTTCGACGGAATGGTGCGCAGCACGGCCGCCGCGCCGCGGTTCTGGACGAAGGCGTTGACGCGGAAGCGCGCCAGGTTCGGCACCGCGAACGAGAAGTCGCACTCGAGGTTTTCTTCGTAGGCCTTGCGCTGGCCGTCGCTCATGATGTCGTAGATCATGCTATGGACATCCTTGTGTTCCATCGCCGGCAGATTGATCTTGCGTACGTCGCCATGCACGCGGATCATCGGCGGCATGCCGGCTGAAAGATGGAGGTCGGAAGCCTTGTTCTTGACGACGAAGGTGAGCAGTTCGGTAATGTCCATGGCGCTGTCCTGTGTATGGGGTGCGATATACTCTGCAGGCGCTATATGACAACAATCGCCGCCAACTTGCAAGCCGTGCGTGAGCGCATCGCGGCCGCCTGCATCGCGGCCGGCCGGCGACCGGACGCGGTCACGCTGCTCGCGGTATCCAAGACCTGGCCCGCGGCCAGCCTGCGCGACGCCGCGGACGCCGGCCAGCAGGCCTTTGGCGAAAACTACGTCCAGGAAGCCTTGCAGAAGATCGACGCGCTGCGCGAGCTTGCGCTCGAATGGCACTTCATCGGCCCCCTGCAGAGCAACAAGACACGCGCCGTGGCCGAACACTTCGCCTGGGTGCATTCGGTCGACCGCCTGAAGATCGCGCAACGCCTCGCCGGGCAACGTCCGGCGGGGATGGCGCCGATCAACCTCTGCCTGCAGGTCAATGTCTCCGGCGAAGCCTCGAAGAGCGGTTGCGCCCCCGCCGAGGTGGCCGGGCTGGCCGACGCCATCGCGCCACTGCCGGGCGTGCGCCTGCGCGGCCTGATGGCGATCCCGGAACCGACCGACGACGCCTCCCTGCAGCGGCGCCGCTTCGCCATGCTGCGCGGCCTGTTCGAGGACATCAGAGCAAAGCCGGGCAGCAAGCTGGACACGTTGTCGATGGGCATGAGCGACGACCTCGAAGCAGCGATAATGGAGGGCGCCACGCTGGTACGCGTCGGCACGGCCATCTTCGGACAAAGGCAATACCAGACATGAAAATCACCTTCATCGGCGGCGGCAACATGGCCGTCGCACTGATTGGCGGCTTGCGCCGCCAGGGCTATTCGGCGGCCGCCATCCAGGTTGTCGAACCGTTTGCCGAATCCCGCGAGAAGCTCACCGAGAGCTTCGGCGTGCGCTGCGCCGCCGCCGTCGATGCAGCAGCGCTAAACTGCGAACTGCTGGTGCTGGCGGTCAAGCCGCAGCAGATGCGCGAAGCCGTCGCGCCGCTGGTCGGCAAACTGAACGGTCAGGTCGTGGTCAGCATCGCCGCCGGCCTGCGCATGGCCGACATCGCGCGCTGGCTCGGCGGCTACGGCAAGCTGGTGCGCACCATGCCGAATACGCCCGCCCTGATCGGCGCCGGCATCACCGCGCTGTGCGCCGACCCGAGCGTCGACCGCGAGGAGCGAGGCAATGCCGAGAAGCTGTTGCGCGCCGTCGGCGCTACCCTGTGGGTTGAGGATGAGTCGCTGATGGACGCCGTCACCGCCGTCTCCGGCAGCGGACCGGCCTATGTGTTCTATTTTCTGGAGGCCATGGAGGCCGCCGGCATCACGCTCGGCTTCGACGCGGCGACGGCGCGCCAGCTGGCCGTCGAAACCTTCATCGGCGCGGCGCAGCTCGCCGCCCAGAGTCCGGAAACGCTGGCCACGCTGCGCAGCCGCGTGACCTCGAAAGGCGGCACCACCGAGGCCGCGCTCAACGCCTTCGACGCCAACGGCGTGGCCGAAGGCATCCGCCGCGGCGTCGCCGCCGCCGACACGCGTGGCCGCGAACTTGGCGACATCCTCGGGAAAGACTGATGCTGCTGCGAATCCTGCTGTTTCTCGTCGATACCGTCTGCAGTTTTTTCACCCTGGCCCTGCTGGTGCGCTTCCTGATGCAGTGGTTGCGCGCGCCGTTTCGCAATCCGCTCGGTCAGTTCATCCTCGCCGTCAGCGACTGGATGGTGCTGCCCCTGCGCCGGGTGATCCCCGGCCTGTTCGGCCTCGACATGACGAGCCTCTTCCTCGCCTGGTTGTGGCAGGCGGCCTACCTCGGGCTGGCGCTGGGCTTCAGCGGCATGGTCGACGCCGTGTCGCTGGCGCCGACTTTTGCGGTACTGGCGCTGGCCGTGCTGGAGGTGGTGAAGATGCTCATCTACGTTCTCTTCGGCGCGGTTCTGATCTCGGCGATCTTTTCCTGGGTGAACCCCTACGCGCCGATGGCGGAGACATTCAACATCCTGACCCGCCCGCTGCTGCGTCCCTTCCGCCGCTTCATCCCGCCCGTCGGTGGCGTCGACCTTTCACCGCTGGCACTCCTGCTGCTGTTGCAGGTGGCGCTTTTCATCCTCGACGGCCTGCGTCGCGGCATGCTGCCCGTGCCGATGTGATCTGGTGTGTCGCCGATGGCGACGGCGTGATCCTGCGCCTGCACATCCAGCCCGGCGCCAGGCGCACCGAAGTGGCAGGCCCCCACGGTGACGCCCTGAAGATCCGGCTTGCGGCGCCTCCGGTAGACGGCAAGGCGAATGCCTGCCTGATCGGTTTTCTCGCCGACAGCCTCGGCGTGGCGAAGTCCGGCGTGGAACTGTTGAGCGGTGCCAGCGCACGCACCAAGCGCGTGCGCGTCGCCGGAGTTTCAGTGGATCACGCGGCTGAACGTCTCAGCTGAGCGTACCGGTACCGTCCCAGGCCAATCGGCCGTCAATCAGGGTATAGCGCACGCGGCCGGGGAAGGCCTTGCCGAGGAAGGGCGTGTTCTTGCCCTGGCTCTTCAGGTTCTCGCGGCTGACGACATACTCGGCCGCCGGATCGAAGACGCAGATGTCGGCGGCGGCGCCTAGCTTCAGGCAGCCCGAGTCGATGCCCAGCACCCGTGCCGGATCGGCGGTGATGCGCGCCAGCGCGGTGGCCAGCGGCAGTTTCATCTCGGCCGCCCACTTCAGCGTCATCGGCAGCAGCAGCTCAAGGCCGGTGGCGCCGACCTCCGCCTCCTCGAAGGGCATCTGCTTGCCATCGTCATCGACCGGAGTGTGGTCGGAACACAGCACGTCCACAGCGCCCGATGCCAGGCCGGCGCGCAGCGCTTCGCGGTCGGCGGCGGCGCGCAAGGGCGGGTCGAGCCGGGTGTGGGGGTCGAACCAAGCGATGTCGTGTTCGCTCAGGTGCAGATTGTTGATGGTCACGTCGCAGCTGATCGGCAGCCCCGACTCGCGCGCCGCGACGACCATCGCCAGGCCTTCGGCCGAGCTAAGGCGGCGCAGGTGAAGGCGTGCGCCGGTGGCACGTGCCAGGTTCACCAGCGCGGCGATGGCGATGGTCTCCGCCACCACCGGGATGCCGGGCAGGCCCAGGCGCGCCGCGACTTCGCCATCGTGGGCGACGCCGCGCTTGCCAAGGAAGGGATCCTGCGGCTGCAGCCAGACCGGGAAGTCGAAGGTCGCCGCGTACTGCATGGCGCGCATCAGCACCTGGGTATCGACAATGGTGCGATTGGCCTGGCCGAAGGAAATGTAGCCGGCCTCGGCGAGCTCCGCCATCTCGGTCAGGCGCTCGCCGGCAAGGCCGATGGTAAGCGCCCCCATCGGATGGACATGGGCGAAACCGGGATGGCGCGCGCGATGGGTAAGCATCTCCACCAGGCCGGGCTCGTCCAGCGGCGGGTCGGTATCCGGTGGGCAGACCAGGCGCGTGACGCCACCGGCGACCGCCGCCGCCATCTCGGATTCGAGCGTGGCCTTGTATTCAAAACCGGGCTCGCGCAGACGCGCCGAAAGGTCGATCAGGCCGGGGCATACCACGCAGCCGCTCGCGTCGAGCACGCTGTTGGCCTCGAAGCCTGCCGGCGGCGTGCCGATGCCAACCACGCGGCCGGCGCCGATGAAGAGGTCGAGGGCACGGTCCGTTGCGCTTGCAGGATCGATCAGGCGACCGTTCTTGATGTGGATCTTCATGGTTCAGTTCCCGCCCAGCATGGCCATTACCGCCATGCGCACCGCGATGCCGAACGTCACCTGCGGCAGAATCACCGCCTGCCTGCCGTCGGCCACCGCCGAATCGATTTCGACGCCGCGGTTCATCGGCCCCGGGTGCATGACAATGGCGTCGGGCTTGGCCAGCGCCAGCTTTTCCGGCGTCAGGCCCCAGGACTTGAAGAACTCCTGGGTCGAGGGCAGCAGCGCGCCTTGCATGCGCTCGTTCTGCAGGCGCAGCATCATCACCACGTCGACGCCGCGCAGGCCTTCCTGCATGTCGTTGAAGACGCGCACGCCGAGACGATCCACCGCCGCCGGCAGCAGGGTCTTGGGCGCGATCACGCGTACCTCGGGCACGCCCAGGGTCTTCAGCGCGTGGATCTGGCTGCGCGCCACGCGCGAATGGAGGATGTCGCCGACCACCGCCACCGTCAGCCGGGTGAAGTCCTTCTTGAAGTGGCGGATGGTGTACATGTCGAGCAGGCCCTGCGTCGGGTGGGCATGACGCCCGTCGCCGGCGTTGACCACATGGATGTGGTCGCGCCCGGTCGCCGCCAGGTGCTGCGCAATCAGGTAGGGCGCGCCGGACGAGGCATGGCGCACGACGAACATGTCTGCCTGCATCGCGGCGAGGTTGTCGACCGTGTCGAGCAGGGTCTCGCCCTTGTTTGCCGACGAGGTGCTGATGTTGAGGTTGATGACGTCGGCGGAAAGCCGCTTGGCGGCGATTTCGAAGGTGGTGCGCGTGCGCGTCGAGTTCTCGAAGAAGAGGTTGAACACGCTCTTGCCGCGCAACAGCGGCAGTTTCTTCACCTCGCGCTCGGCGACTTCGGTGAAGGGTGCGGCGGTATCGAGGATGCGCGTCAGCACGTCGCGCGGCAGGCCCTCGATGGTGATCAGGTGGTTGAGCTCGCCGTGCCGGTTGAGCTGCGGGTTGCCGCCATGTGTCGTCACGCTCATTTCTCCATCAGGCGAAAAGACAGACGGCCGTCATCCGACCGCTCCAGGGCCAGCATCTGCGCCACCGGCAGGCTCAGGGCATGCGGGCACCAGGTCGGCGCCACCGGCAGTTCGCGGCCGCCGCGGTCGCTCAGCACGGCGAGGTCGACGCGTCCGGGCCGGCCGTAATCGAAGATCTCGTTCATCGCCGCGCGTATCGTGCGCCCCGTGTAGAGCACGTCGTCGACAATGACGATGTGCGCGCCGTCGACGTCGAAGGGGATCTGCGAACTGCGCGCGTTGGCGTGCAGGCCGCGCTGGTTGTAATCGTCGCGGTGGAAGGAGACGTCGATGCTGCCGAGGGCGATCTTCAGGCCGAGCGCGGCATGCAGGCGTTCGGCGATCCAGACGCCGCCGGTGTGGATGCCGACCAGGGCGGTGGCGGACGCATCGACGTGGGGACGCATGGCGTCCGCCAGCGCGCCGCAGAGCGCTTCGGCGTCAGGCAGTTGCGGAATGGGCATGGCTTTCGGACCAGCTTTGGAGAATGATCAGGGCGGCCTCGGCGTCGACCCGCGCCTTGCTCTGGCGCCAGTCGAAGCCGCGTTCGCGCAGCGAGGATTCGGCCGCCAGCGAGCTGTAGCGCTCATCGACCGCGTCGACGGGCAGGCGGAAGCGGCCGCGCAGCTGCTGCGAGAAGCGCTCGCAGCGGGCGGTCATCTCGTGCGGCGTTCCGTCGTCGTTGAGCGGGCGGCCCACCAGCAGGCGCGCCGGCTGCCATTCGGCGATCAGCGCGGCGATGGCGGCGAAGCGCGCATCGTTGGCGGCGGCGGCGATCGTCGTCAGCGGCCGTGCCGCGGCAAGGCGGCCGGGGGCCAGCTGGGTACCGATGGCAACGCCGATGCGCTTGAGGCCGAAGTCGAAGGCGAGCACCGTCCCCTGGCCGTCAGGCATGTCCGGCGACTTCGGAGAGCTTGGCGAAATCGACCCCGAGAAGCTGCATCGCCGCGGGCAGGCGCTCTTCGGGCGGCGTCGAAAAGATGATGCCGGCGTCGGCGGCAACGGTGAGCCAGGAGTTCTGCGCGAGTTCCCATTCCAGTTGCCCGGCGGTCCAGCCGGCATAGCCCAGGCTGACCAGAACCTCGGCCGGTTCGCCGGTGCTGCCCATGGCCTGCAGGATGTCGCGCGAGCTGGTGAGGGCGATGCCTTCGCTGATGCTGAGCGAGGACTGCCATTGCCCGGCCGGACGATGCAGCACGAAGCCGCGGTCGGTCTGCACGGGGCCGCCAAAGTACACGGGTTGCTCGTTGAAGCGCGCCTCGGCCGCCTCGTCGTCGACCGGGATGCTGACGCGGTCAAACAGCCCGGCCAGGTTCATCTCCGTCGGCCGGTTGACGATGATGCCAATGGCACCGTCCGCGTTGTGCTCGCAGATGAAGGTGAGCGTACGCGAAAAGTTGGGATCGTCCATGGCGGGCATGGCGATCAGGAAGTGATTGGCGAGGCTGACGGTTTCCATGGCGGTTTCGACATTGTAATCTCTCAGTTCGTTCCAGCGCATTCCATCCCCATGTCCGCCGCCCTCGTCTGGTTCCGCCGCGATCTTCGTTGCCAGGACAATGCCGCCCTGCATCACGCGCTGCTGGCGCACGAGCGCGTGCATTGCGTGTTTGTCTTCGACAGCACGATCCTCGACCCGCTGCCGCGCCGCGACCGCCGCGTTGAATTCATCCTGCGCGCAGTCGAGGAGCTCGACGCCGGGCTGCGCGCGCTGGGCGGCGGGCTGCTGGTGCGCCACGGCGATCCGCTCACGGAAATCCCGAAGCTGGCGGCGAGCCTCGGCGTCGTCGCGGTCTACGCCAACCGCGACTACGAACCCGCCGCCATGGCACGCGATGCCAGCGTCGCGCGCCGTCTCACCAGCGCCGACTTTCATGAGTTCAAGGATCAGGTGGTGTTCGAGCGCGACGAGATCCTGACCCAGGGTGGTACGCCCTTCTCGATCTTCACGCCCTACAAGAACGCCTGGCTGCGGCGCCTTGGCGCGAGCGACCTCGCCACGCGCGAAGTCGAGCCGCATGCCGCCCGTCTCGCCCCTCCTGGCGTCGATGAACGCCTGCCGACACTGGCCGGACTCGGCTTCGAGACCACCGACCTGGCAGACCTGCGCATGCCCACCGGCATGAGCGGCGCCCAGGCGCTGTTCCGCGATTTCGCCGAGCGCATCGATGACTACGCGGCGAAACGCGACTTCCCGGCGCAAAAGGGCTGCTCCTACCTTTCCGCCCATCTGCGCTTCGGCACCGTCTCGATCCGCCAGCTTGCCGCCTACGCCCAAGGCCACGGCGGGCGCGGGGCGGAAACCTGGCTCGCCGAGCTGATCTGGCGCGACTTCTACCATGCCGTCCTCTGGCATCACCCCCGCGTCGTCACGCAGTGCTTCAAGCCGGAGTTCGATGCCCTGCGCTGGGACCACGCACCCGATCTCCTCGCCGCCTGGCAAGCGGGGCTAACCGGCTACCCACTGGTCGACGCCGCCATGCGCCAACTGACCCAGGCCGGCTGGATGCATAACCGCCTGCGCATGGTCACCGCCTCCTTTCTCACGAAAGACCTCGGAATCGACTGGCGGCTCGGCGAGGCCTGGTTCGCCGGCAAGCTGCTCGACTTCGACCTGGCGGCGAACAATGGCGGCTGGCAATGGGCGGCCTCGACCGGATGCGACACCCAGCCCTGGTTCCGCATCTTCAATCCGGTGGCGCAGTCGGAGAAGTTCGACCCCGACGGGCGTTTCATCCGCCGCTATGTCCCTGAACTGGAGCGGGTGCCGGCAAAGTTCATCCACGCCCCCTGGCGCATGGGCGACTCCGAGCTGGCACGCTGCGGCCTGCGACTGGGCCACGACTATCCCATGCCCGTGGTGGACCACGCGGAGGCGCGGGAGCGCACCCTCGCGCGCTTCAGGCAGGTACGCGCCGGCTGACAGGCCGGCCGGTTGCCACAGGCCCTGCTGCGGACACTACGTAGCCGGCGCCGTACTATTACCTATGGCGTAGGCGAAAGGCTTCGGGTCAAATACACCACCGGTCAAGCACCAGAAATAAGCCATTGTTACGAAATGGTTTTACGGTGTACGACGTGTCTGCCCCAGCGAGGAGCTTGCCATGAACACCTCCCATTGCCGCCGCTTTCGCTGCCTGACGACACCGGCTGTTGGCAGCCGCGATTCCGCCGCCGGCCCGATACCGGGGCATCGGCCATGAGAGCGACGCGGAAGTCGCTCTCGCTCTGGCTGAAATTCTCGCTGACGGGCGCGCTGATACTTGCCGTGCTGATCGGCGGCATGATCGCCTTCGGCAACCGGCACAACCATGACGCGGCAATCGAGGATGCCGTCGCCCTTTCACAGAGCCTGCACGACGCCACCATGGCCGGCCTGACGGCCATGATGATCACCGACACCATGGACAAGTCGCGCCTGTTGCTCGACCAGGTCAAGAAAATGGACAACGTCAGCGACCTGCGTGTGTTGCCTTCCACCGTCGCGCTGGAAGGGGTCGAAAGTTCGAAGATGATCGGCAAGGAGCGCCACACCCCGGTACCGACGGAGTATGAAACCCGCGTCTTGAACTCGGGCGAGGATTTCATCGAAACCGGCCGCGACGCCGGCGGGCCCTATCTGCTTGTGATCCGGCCGACGCGAAACGTCAAGAGCTACCTCGGCAAGAACTGCGTCGAATGCCATGACGCGGCAGAGAACGCCGTGCTTGGCGTGGTCAGCATGAAGGTCTCGCTCGCCCGGGTCGAAAAGTCCGGACGCGACTACCTGTGGAAGAACCTGCTCTTCGCCAGCCTGCTCGGCATTGTCCTGCTGGCGGTGCTGGCGACCGCGATTCGCCGATTCCAGCGGCGAGTCGTCGGCGGCGAGCCAGACCAGGTCGCCGACCTCGTGCGCCGCGTCGCCGATGGCGATCTCACGGTACATGCCGCCAGCGGCGACAGCGACTCGGCCAGCATCATGGCGGCGATCTCGCGCATGGCCACGCGACTCTCCGGCACCATCACCGAGGTTTCGGAGAATTCTTCCGCGCTGGCCAATGCTTCCCGCCAGGTTTCAGCGACCGCGCAGTCGCTCTCGCAGTCCAGCTCCGAACAAGCCGCTTCGGTCGAACAGACGACCGCCAGCATCCAACAGATGTCGGCCAGCATTGCCCGCAACACCGAAAATGCCAAGGTCACCGACACCATCGCCGCCGCTGCCGCACAACAGGCGCAGGAAGGCGGCAGCGCGGTGAGGAAAACCGTCGAGGCCATGAAGTCCATCGCCGGCAAGATCGGCATCATCGACGACATCGCCTACCAGACCAACCTGCTGGCGCTCAACGCCGCCATCGAAGCCGCCCGTGCCGGCGAGCACGGCAAGGGCTTTGCCGTGGTCGCCGCCGAAGTGCGCAAGCTGGCCGAGCGCAGCCAGGTCGCCGCCCAGGAGATCGGCGAGTTGGCAGGCTCCAGCGTCAAGATGGCCGAGCAGGCCGGCAAGCTGCTCGACGAAATGGTGCCCAGCATCAGGAAGACCTCCGACCTGGTGCAGGAAATTGCCGCCGCCAGCCAGGAACAAAGCGCCGGCGTGGGCCAGATCAATGGCGCCATGGGGCAGCTGAACAAGGCCACGCAGCAGAACGCCAGCGCCTCGGAAGAGCTGGCCGCCACCGCCGAGGAGATGGGCGGTCAGGCCGCCCAGCTGCAGGAGCTGATGAGCTTCTTCAGCACCCGGGCCGCCGAATCCGCGACTCCGGAAGGGCGGTACTAGAATTCCCGGAGCGTCGGCACACCGCCGGCATCGCGGCAATCGCAGCTTCTTGCGCAAGGTCGCTGAACGGAAACGGAGATCGGGAATGAAGACAGCGGTACTCGGCGCCGGCGCGGTCGGCTGCTATTACGGCGGAATGCTGGCGCGGGCCGGCCGCGATGTGGTCCTGATCGGTCGCCCGCCGCACGTGGCGGCCATCAAGCGCGACGGCCTCTACATGGAGACCAAGGCATTCCAGGAACATGTCAGGGTCGATGCCCGCACCGATGCCGGTGGTGTCGCCGGCGCCGACATGGTGCTGTGCTGCGTGAAGTCCAACGACAGCCTGCAGGCTGCGGCGGAATTGGCACCCCACCTCGCCCCGGGCGCTATCGTGCTGAGCCTGCAGAACGGCTACGACAATGCCCAGCGCCTGCAGGCAGCACTCGGCCGGCCGGTCCATCCGGCGGTGGTGTATGTCGCCACCGAGATGGCCGGGCCGGGGCACTTGCGCCACCACGGGCGCGGCGAGCTGGTGATCGGACCTTTTGACGGCAGCGCCGTGGTGGTCGCCGAGTTCGCCCGCGCCGGAGTGAGCGTCGAGACATCGGACAACGTTGCCGGTGCGCTTTGGACCAAACTGATCATCAACTGCGTGTTCAACGGTTTGTCGGCCATCACGCAGCTGCCCTATGGGCAGCTCGCGCAGGGCGAAGGAGTCGCGGAGGTGATGAAGCACCTGGTCGACGAGTGCCTCGCCATCGCCAGCGCCGACGGTGTCACCGTGCCAGGCGACATGCACGCGGCGGTTGCCGCCATTCCGCATTCGATGGCAACACAGAAATCCTCCACCGCGCATGACGTGGCCCGTGGCAGGCGCAGCGAGATCGACCACATCAATGGCTATGTGTTGCGCCGGGCCGCAGCGCTCGGCCTGCCGGCCCCGGTCAACCGCTGCGTCCACGCACTGGTGCGCCTGCTCGAAGAGCGTCCGCGCGAAGGCGGACGCTGAGCCTCAGCGCGGCGCCCCCAACCAGCCGGCTCCGACCGGCATTGCTTTCGGAAAGCGCAGGATTGCATAGCCGCTGCCGGCACCGCTGCCAGTGCCAGCGACCGCGTGCTGCCAATAGCCCCCGATTTGCCCGCGATCGAAATCGATCGCCTCGATCGCAAGGTTGAAGGTCGCGGTCATGTTGCCGACCCCCATCCAGTTGCAATAGTGGGGTGCAACTTCCATGGTGATCTCGTCCGCCGTGCGTACCTGTATCGTGCCTTCCATTGGTGCACAGACCAGCGGCGCGCCAATGAAGGTGCGCAGCATGTCCGCCTTGACCCGGACCTGGCCCGCCTGTTCGCCGTGCTCCGCGACGCTGAACACGAAACTGCGCGAACAGCCCGCTCCCGGGAGCAGTCCCCCCTGAACGAAATGGCAAACGCCAACATCGACGCAGTTGCGCTGCCTTGGATCGGAATCGCAAATCTCGACCATCTGCCCCAGGTTCGCCGCCAGCAGCTGCTGCAATGCGCCCGCCACCTGCGCTGCAGAATAGCGCTGGCTGCCCGGTGCGCAATCCTCAGCGGCGCAGATATAGACCTCCTTCACCGAATACTGCTGTGGCGTGCCAGCGCACCCAACAAGCACCACTGCCGCAAGCATTCCCAAACTGGCTCTCATCGCTTCACTCCCGGGGCGACTGCGTCCTGACGCACCCGCGTCAATGGAAATCCCATGCCGGTCGGTGCAACCACCGGGTATTGCCGGCGACCGAACTTGCGCTCGGCCAGCACCGGAACCTCGTTGTCCACGTAGTCCGCCAGTTCCAGCGTCTTGACGAAGCCGTCGGCGTCGACGTCGGCCTTGCCCTGCAGGCCCTCGGCGACCACCCAGGTGAACAACCCGTGCCCCTGATAACCTTCAAGCGCCTCCTGCGTCTCAGTCGAAGCGTAGAGGGTGGTCACGCCCACAGCGCGACTGAGGATCTTGATCGCGCGGTCCTCGCTCAGGCCGCGGGTGAGAAAAGCGACCTGCATAGCGTCACCAAGTTTGCCGGCGTTGCAGGTGTCCATGATGATCAGCTTCTTGGTTGCCGGCACGTTGCCCAACAGTTCCTTGAGCAGATTCTGGTCGATCGCGTCGCGGCGCAGGCTGGCGGTGGATGTCGAACCAACATTGGAGGTAATGAGGAAATAGGCATTGTCGTCTACTGTGCCGTGGCTCGCGGCATAGAACACGAAAAGATCTTCGGGACCGACATCGCCCTGCATCTGGCGCAGTGCAGCGGCGATCGCCTCGCGGCTAGTTTCGGCCGGCCGCAGCAGGCGCTTTACGTTGACCTTTTGGAACAGTGCTCCCGCCTGGCGCTGAAGGATGTCGCCAACCATCTGCGCGTCGGCGACGCTATTGCGCAGCCGCAGCGCCGGGTTGCGGAATTCGTCGATGCCAACCACCAGTGCATGGAGCGAGGGCCTGCGGATCGCTTCGAACCGTGCGTCGAGTTCATGCAGGGCTTCCTTGCTTTGCATCGTGTTCTCGGCGTTGAAAGCGACCGCCCGGATCCGGTTCAGGCCACGTACCAGCCTCAGGTGGTAATCGACGCTGCGCGTCGTCCCGGCAAGCCCCTCTACGCTCAAGTTACGCCCGCTGCCCAGCACTACCGCACTGCCGTTGAGGTACACCCGGACATCGCCGATTCCGCCGCCCAGGTCGGTCACAGCAAGCCGTACGTCGATCGCATCGCCCTCCGCCACAGCAGGAAGATCGACGAAGCGGATTTGCGGTGCCGGCCTGACGTCGGTGATGCGCTCGCGCCGCAGCGCGGATGCTTCCTGCGCCGGGGCTTGGGCCTGCGCCAGACGCTCGCGTTCGATCTGTGCCAGCCTCTCCCGCGCGGCAAGGACTTCCTGCTCGCGTCGGGCTTCCGCCTCGCGGGCCAGTCGTTCCGCTTCGGCACGTGCACGCTCGGCCAGCACCTGGCGCTCGCGCTCAGCAGCCTGTTGGGCCAGGCGCTCCTGCTCGAGTCGCTGTCGCTCCTGCTCTGCGCGCGCGCGATTTTCCTGCTCGACGCGCGCCAGTTCCGCCTGCCGCTGCTGTTCGGCCTCGGCGCGTTCGCGTGCCAAACGCGCCTCCAGCACCCGGCGCTGGCTTTCGGCCTCAATCCGCCTGCGCTCGACCTCAATGCGGTCCCGTTCGATCTGTGCCAGCTGTTCCTGGTTCCACAGCTCTTCCTGTCGCCGCCCTTCGTCAATGGTGTTGTCCTCCGGGGCGAGGGTCAGCCGCACACGTTCCGGTCGATAGAAGCTCTCGGCAAACTGGTCCAGTCCGTGCACTTCGTTGCCGATGCGCACGTTAATATGCTGAAAGCCATCGGCCGATCCGTCGAAATGGCCTTCCCGCGTGATCGCGACCCAATCGCCTCCGGCGAAGCCGAAGAGCTGCACCGCGGCGCTGCGGTCGGCAGCATTCCAGATCTGGGCCACGCCTGCATCGCCTGCGGCTATAAGGTGCCCGGGGGTCAGCGCGAGCGCATGCAGAGGGCCTATCCCGGCGTCGCTCTGCTGGGTTGCGTTGCGCTTCATGACGTCCCATTCGATCACGCGGCCGTCCTGGCCCGCAGACGTCAGACGGCTGCCGTCACGATTGAAACGCAGCGCCTTCACCGCGCCCGCGTGTCCGGCGAGCCGAGCGATTTCTGCCTGGCTCGCTACGTCCCACAGGCGCACGGTCGCGTCTTCCCCGGCCGACGCAAGCAGCCGTCCGTCAGGTGAAAAGCGCACTGCATTGACACGGTTTGCGTGCCCCCTGAGTTCCGCCAGGGGGCGGCCCGATGCGACGTCCCAAAGGCGGACGGTGTCGTCGTAGGACGCTGAGGCCAGGAGCCGGCCGTCGGCGGAAAAGTCCAGGCCCCGCACCGAGCTCCGGTGTCCGGAGAGAAGGCGCGGCGGTACCGCAGGACCGGCAAGGTCCCAGAGGCGTACTCCGTCGCTGCTCCCCGTTGCGGCAACGCGAGGATCGGCCGACAGGGCGACGGCATACACCGGTCCCGGATGCGGGCCAAGAATCCGCGACTCGCCCACCGGCAGCGCCCAAAGTCGGGCACTGCGGTCCTGTCCGCCGCTCAGCAGGCGCCTGCCGTCGCCGTCGATGTCGACGGACTCGACGGCTGCGGCATGCCCCTCCAATCTGCGCAACTGCCGACCTGTGTCGAGGTTCCACAGGCGCAGGCTACGGTCGGCACCGGCGACCACCAGCAGGCGGCCGTCGCCATCGGAAGCCACGGCACGAATCTCCCCGACGCGGCGCGTGAGCACGCGGTCCGCTGCGCCGGACGGCATCTTCCACTGGCGCAAAGCACGGTCGAACCCGCCCGTCACCAGACCTTTAGCATCCGGCGCCCAGGCCACTGCATTGATTTCGCCGCTGGGCGCCGCAATGTCGAGCAGACGAAGCTTGCGCGCAAGATCCCAAAGCACTATGGTGCCGTCCTGACCGGTACTGGCAAGCCGGTCAGCCGCCGGGTCAAAATCCAGCCCAAGCACCGCGCCGCGGTGCCCGGCATGGGCAAACAGTTCAGCCCCGCTGTCGGTGTCCAGCACTTTTACCGAACCCTCGCGGGTGCCGACGGCCAGAAGGCGGCCATCACGCGAATAGGCGAGCGCACCGCCACCGCCCGGTACCGCCGGGAATTCGCGGATCACGCTGCCGGACACCCCGTCCCAGACGCGCAGGGAGCCGTCGTCCGAGAGGCTGGCAAGGCGCTGGCCGCCTGCGGCAAATCGCAGCGCCCGTACCGCAGCACCGCCTGACTGCAGGCTACGCTCCTTGCCACCGGCGGCCTCCCAAAGCTTGATCGCACCGTCGAAGCCGGCCGACGCGAAGCGGCTTCCGTCAGGCGCACAGGCCACCGCGAGAATGATATTTTCGTGGCCGGGAAGGGACTTCAGCAACGCACCGGTTTCGGCGTCCCAGTAGCGAACCACGCGATCGCGGCCGCCCGACACCACCCGCCGCCCGTCCGCAGAGACCGCCGCCTGCGCCACCGCGCCCTGATGCCCGTAGAGGCCGCGTATCTCGCGTCCGCTGACCGCGTCCCAGAGCTTGACAGTGCCGTCGAGGCTTGCCGATACGAGACGCCGTCCGTCCGCCGAGTACGCTACCGAGGTCACTGGCGCGCGGTGGCCGAGCTGGACGAAGACATCGGCAGAATCGCTTTCCGCCTGGGCCGGCAGCGCCGCGACCGCGACCGTCAGGGCCATTGCCCATGCACGCCGTGCTGTTCCCATTGCCTGACCTTTCCGCACGACGCCCGCTCCCGGAATTCCGAGGCCTCCGGACGCCGCAACTGCCCCCGGCAAAATTGTAGATCGCGGCAAAGAAGTTTGCTTGGTCGCGCCGCGCCGTCCCGCCAGGGCCGACTTTTCAACCAACGCCGACGGCTCCTGCCGTCGGACACGCAAGAAACGTCGCCTCAGGCCGCGAGTTGCCGGCGGTCGAAGGGCAGCCGGTGCAAGCGGCGGCCGGTGGCGGCGGCCAGCGCATTCGCCACGGCCGGCGCCACCGGCGGCACCCCTGGTTCGCCGATGCCGGTGGGCGGTGCCGTGGAGGGCAGGATATGCACCTCGACTGCCGGCATGTCCGGGATGCGCAACATGGGAAAGGCGTCGAAGTTGCCCTGCTCGACGCGGCCGTCCCTGAGCGTGATCTCCTGCGCCAGCGAGCTCAGTGCGAAGGCCACGCTGCCTTCGACCTGCGCCCGCACGTTGTCCGGATTGATCGCCGTGCCGCAGTCGACCGCACTGACGATGCGGTCCACCTTGTAGCTGCCGTCGGGCCGGACGCTGACCTCCGCAACGTGGGCGACGCAGGAACGGAAGGATTCATGCACCGCGATGCCGCGTCCCCGGCGCACGCCGCCAGCGCCGGCCAGCGGGCTTCCCCAGCCGGCCTTTGCCGCCGCGAGTTCGAGCACGGCACGGTGGCGCGGGTGGCCGGCGAGCAATTCACGGCGCAGCGCCAGCGGATCCCTGCCGACTGCCGCAGCGACCTCGTCGAGAAAGGTTTCGGTGGAATAGGCTGTGTGCGAGGACCCCACCGAGCGCCACCACAGCACCGGCACGCCGATGTCGCTGGGCGTGTGCAGTTCCACGCGCACATTGGGAATGGCATAGGGTAGGTTGGCCGCACCCTCCACCGAGACGACGTCGATGCCATCCTTGACCATCCCGGCAAAAGGCGAGCCGGCGAGGATGGACTGGCCGACGAGGCGATGGCGCCAGCCGGCCAGCCGGCCCTGACCGTCGATCGCGGCTTCGAGGGCATGATGAAACAGGGGGCGGTAGTAGCCGGCGCGCATGTCGTCCTCGCGCGTCCATACCAGCTTGACCGGTGCCCTGCCGCGGATCGCCCGGGCAATCTGCGCGGCCTCCAGCACGTAGTCCGAATCCTTGCAGGCGCGACGGCCGAAACTGCCGCCGGCATAGAGCATGTGGATCTTCACCTGTTCCACCTTCAGCCCCAGCAGTTTCGCCAGCGCGTGCTGGTCGCCGGTGTGCAGCTGCTCGCCGTTCCAGACCTCGCAGCTGTCAGGGCCGAGACGCACCACGCAGTTCATTGGCTCCATCGCCGCATGCGCAAGGTAGGGGAAATCATAGTCTGCACGCAGCCGCTTCGCCGCCCCGGCAAAGCTGGCGTCGATGTCGCCGGCCTGCCTCGCCACCAGGCCCGGCGTTTTCGCCAGGGCGCGGTAGCGCGTGAAGATCTCTTCGCTGCCGAGCATGAAGGCGGCACTTTCGTCCCAATTCACCTGCAGCGCATCGCGCCCCTTCTTCGCGCTCCAGGTATCGCGGGCAAGCACGGCAACGCCTTGGGGTATCGGCACCACATCGAGGACGCCCTTCACGGCCTTTGCCTTGCCGGCATCGAAGGAGTTGACGCGCGCACCGAAGCGCGGCGGGTGCGCGACCATGGCGACCAGCATGCCGGGCAGGAACACATCCTGCGTGAATTGCGCCGAGCCGTCGGTCTTGTCCCTGGTGTCCTTGCGCGCGGCGTGGCGCCCGATCAGGCGGAAATCCTTCGCTTGCTTGAGCCGGATTTCCGTCGGTACCGGCAGGGCTGCGGCCTCGGCCGCCAGCTGCCCGAAACTGGCCTTGCGCCCGCTCGCCGCGTGACTGACGACACCATCGCGCACGGCAATGCCGTCAACATCGACCTGCCAGCGCCGGGCGGCGGCGGACACCAGCATCGCCCGGGCAGCCGCGCCGGCCTTGCGCATCTGCTCCCAGGAATTGCCCATTGCCGTGCTGCCGCCGGTTCCCTGTGCCGGCCCCCAGAACAGGTTGTTGTAGCGGCTGGCGTCGGCCGGAGCACCCTCGACCCGGACCTGGTTCCAGTCGGCATCGAGCTCCTCGGCCAGCAGCGTGGCCAGTCCGGTGTAGGTGCCCTGGCCCATTTCGAGATGCTTGGCGATCACTGTCACGCTGTTGTCGACGTTGATGCGCAGGAAGGCGTTGGGGGAAAAGGCAAGGGCGCCCGACATCGTGTCGGCAGTCTTGCCGGGCCCCGAGACCGGATTTGCGGCAAACGCTGCCGACGGCAGGCAGACACCCAGCACGAGCCCGGCGCCTGCTTTGAGGAAGCGCCGGCGGCCGGCGCTGAGGTTGGCGATTTCGCGGTTCGCGTCCATGGCTGACCTCCTTACGCCAGCGCCCGTGCCGCTTCGTGGATCGCGGCGCGGATGCGGACATAGGTGCCGCAACGGCACAGGTTGCCGGCCATCGCGGCATCAATGTCGGCATCGGTCGGCTTGCGATTCGCGCGCAGCAGCGCCACCGCACCCATGATCTGCCCTGATTGGCAGTAGCCGCACTGGACGACGTCGAGCTTGCGCCAGGCTTCCTGGACCGCGCGACCGACCTTGTCGCCGCCTGCGGCTTCGATGGTGGTGAGCTTCTTTCCCGCCGCCGCGGATACCGGCAGCGAACAGGACCGCACCGGAGCACCGTCGAGCAGGACGGTGCAGGCCCCGCACAGCGCCTGGCCGCAGCCAAACTTGGTGCCCGTCAGGCGCAGCGTGTCACGCAAGGCCCAGAGCAGGGGGGTATCCGGCTCGACGTCGAGCGCCGCCGGTTTGCCATTGACATTGAGTCGGATCATCTCGGTCTCCATCGGGCGGAAGTGGCGGGGCTCTGGCGGCCCCGTGTGCCGTCCACTCTACGCCGTTCGCGACGATCGATGCTGCAACGAGCGAGGCCGATCGCGTGTCGCCCGGGGCGCGGCCGGCCGGCTGACGGTGGCGCGGCACGGCTACCGGCAACGGTGCGCGCGCCGGGCTACACTTGGCGCCATGCACACCATGTCTCGCCGAGGCCACTTGCCGAAAAGCCATCTTCGTCGCCGGCTCCTGGCGACATGCCTGCTCACGACGGCGCTGCTATCGCCCCCCGCCATCGCCGCCCGCGATGGAGACATCGAATGGGTGACGTTTGGCGACTTCAGCATTGCCCGCAGCGAAACCACCATCGGCCAGTTCCGCCGCTTCGTCGAACAGACAGGCCTGAGAACCGCGGCGCAACGCGCCGGCGGCGGACGGATCTACGAGGACGGCTGGACGCGCAAGCCGGGCTGGAACTGGGCCGCGCCGTATGGCCCCGGCTACCGGCCGCAAGACGACGAACCGGCGGTGCATCTCACCTTCGACGAAGCCGCGGCCTTTTGCCGCTGGGCCGGCGGGCGCCTGCCGACTGATGCCGAATGGGTTTCTGCCGCCTATACCGAACAAAGGTCGGATCCGCCTGCCGCGTTTCGCCGCGGGCAGACCTATCCGTTTCCGACCGGAGCAAGCCCGCACGGTGCGCAGTGCCTTGACGACTGCGGGCCGCAGGCGCGACAGCGGGCGGTGCCCCACGGGGCCCGCCTGTTGCGGGGCCACGGACATTCGCGGGCGCGCGATGCGCAGCCGGGCGTAAACGGCCTCAAGGACATGGGTGGCAATGTCTGGGAATGGCTGGACGAGCCCCGGCCGGCCGCGCCCGACGCCGAGCGTCGCACCCGCGGCGGCTCATGGTGGTACGGCGCGGCGCAAATGCGTGCGGATCACCTGCAGGGCAAGCCGCCCGATACTGCCGTGGCGTATATCGGATTTCGTTGCGCGAAAAGCGCGATTGTTGCTTCGCGCTCAGGGCCAACGACACCTGCCCATATCGCCGGGGAATGATCGGCCCGGATACGACCCGCGGCTGGCGCCGGGCGACCGAATTCGCGCAGGCGCAGCGCCACCGCCCGTCCGGGCAGGCGCTGCCGGACACTCATGGCAATGGCAGTTCTGATCGGGGATTTCTAATCCGGAATTCTTTTGAAGACGCCGGAAACACGGTTCAGGTCATCGTCACCGAGTCCAGCCTCATAGAATGACTCACGCCACCAATCCAGTACGCTGGTCTCGATGTCGTTCAATATCTTGCGCGCATTATCCCGATCGAGACCGAACGCATCAGACACGGACAGCAGATTTCCAACCGTTCCGGCACCCGATTCGCCAATCAACAGCGCATGTCGATGCACCTCTCGCCGATTGAACCCCGGCACCATGTCGTAGGCGTCGGCCAGTGCAAACGCGTCGCGCTCCAGGTGGACCAAACCGTGATTTAGTTCGTGGTCGTCATCATTGCGGATCACGACATTGAAGACGAGTCGCCGAAACAGTTCCAATCGCGCGTCCAGAGTCACGCCGAACCTGGGCATCCATCGCGCAATTCGCTGGTAGGACCCTGTTCCCAACCGCGCATAGCTGGGGTCGGCATGAAAGATTGTCCGGGCACTCAGGAATCCCCGGCGATGAATTCGGCCATTCGTGACGACGCGATCGAAGCGCCGGACGAGACAGATGTCTTTTCCATCGATTTCCCGCAGACGCGTTTCCGCGGCCGCGATTCCGCAGCGACGAGCCAGAGACATAGTGGCATGCTCGAGTCTCGGTATGCTAATGAGCTTGTCGTCCGCGCTCGGAAACTTTGCAATCCAGACAGCATTGTCCTCGACGATATTGCACTTCGGTCGGGCGCCGCCAGTCCCAGGGTGAAGTGCCCGAAGTAGTTCCTGATCAACGGGCGTATCGGTTTCTACGGCCTCGGCTGCCACAAGCAGATCGGCCAAGGGGAATTCGCGGCTGGCAAGTTCCACCGGCGGTTGATTCGGTGACTCGGAAAATGCCAGGCAGCCTGAGCGTCCCGGGTCGTTAAGCAGGAGGTACCCACGTGGAATTTCCCGTTGCCCTATAAGGCGATTGATCACTCGGATACCCCAGGTGTCCGGGCAGGCGTCCAGAACAGCGGCCGGATACCCGCCAAGATCGTTGATCAGGGTCTCTCCCTTGCGCAATGGCAATGCCACCGGATCGATCGGGATAGCGTCTGATCGGTCAAGATAGGATCGACCGTAGGTGAAGTAGCCGACGGGATTGGCCGCGGTAGAGGCAATTTCGATTCGTCCAGCGACGACGGGGTCATCACTCTCAGGCAGGTATATCCAGACGAAGAGATCAGAAGTCATCTTTCGTCTTCCTCGGCAGGTAGACGCGTTTGCGCTCTGCGTCGAGAGTGAGGGATAGCCCTTCCCGATCCAGCCCCGGATCGGCAATCAATTCGATTTCCCTCGACAACCCCATTACCCAGAGCACGTGGAGATAGATTCCCAGGGCCGTCCGAGCATCCCCCTTTTCAACCGCCCGAATCGTCACGAGCGAATATCCGGTTCGCTGGGCGAGATCCTGTTGGCGCCAACGGCGAGCCTTACGTGCGGCGTGAATCCTTCCGCCCAAACGAGCAGATATCTCGGCGACCTCCTTGGGAATCGAAGATGAAATAGATACCATGGTTTCTATTATTATCAATTAAGGAAACCATAGCAATCTTTTTTAAGTCCACATCTGCTGTCAGCACAGTATTGGTGGCCCTCGACTTTGCCAAGGCGAAGTCAATAAAGTGTTCTGCGAACTAAACGCGGTGAAGTCGGCGCAATTTAT
>Ga0172367_10000444_pt1 | contig 64039 bp, 59 predicted proteins | sample Lak10m_FD_114542 | JGI IMG/M metagenome (GOLD analysis project Ga0172367, IMG submission 114542) | Freshwater microbial communities from Kabuno Bay, South-Kivu, Congo - kab_022012_10m | ecosystem: Environmental > Aquatic > Freshwater > Lake | place: Democratic Republic of the Congo: South-Kivu... | reverse complement strand
TTCGATTCCCTTCACCCGCTCCAGTTCCGCTTCATCTGAAAAGCCGCAGCAGACTTGTCGAGCGCGCCCAAACTTACTTCTTCACCCACTCGATGCTGTTCACGAGGAGTTGCTTGAACTCCGGCAAATCATGCGCGCGGGCGTCGTGGCCGAGGGTGAGGCCGGCGATGCGGGCTTGGGGGTGCTTCACCACGAAGACTTGCGGGTAGGTGCCGGGCTTCGCGGTGGAAGTCGCCGTGGCGAGGACTTCGATGGGCGTGCCGGCGGTGTCCGGCGTGTAGTAGTAGAGCTCGTCCGTGATGCGGAAGCTGGCGGGGACGCCTTTCATGATGGGATGTGCGGGGTTGGTGGCCTTCACCTCGTATTCGCCGAGACGGTCGTGGCCGCGTGAGCCGCCGCCGGCCAGTTCGCGGTTGTATTCCGGCCAGTCGGCGTAGTTATACCAGACGCCGGCGTGCAGGAGGACGACACCCTTGCCGGCGGCTACGTGGTCGAAAAGCGCCTTGCGCGCGGCGGGCGTGGTGAAGGCCGGCGTGTTCACGCTGAGGACGAGGACATCCACGGTCTTCACGTGGTCCACGAAGTCGAGCGGGCTTTCGGTGTAGTTCACGGAGAACTTGGCGGCCTTGAGCATCGCGACGTCCGCGAGGTTGAAGAAGCGCGTGAAGTCGTGCGAGCTGCCACCGCCGATGAGGAGGACCTTGGTGCCCGCGCCCCATTCGATTTTCTCGGCGCGCGGCGGGAGGGGAAGGTTCTTTGCGGCGGGGGCGGTCTTGCCTTTCTTGCCGTCGCCTTTCGCGGCGGGGGCGGGCGGCGGGGTGTTCGCGCCGGGGGCGGGCTCGGCGCTGAGGTCGGCGGTCACGGCGAGGGTGGTGGGCGCGACGCTGTCGCCGGCGCTCTCGAAGGTGAGTTTTTCAATGACGCCGGTGCCGGTGAGCGTGCGGCTCGCGTAGCGGACCTGCGTGCCGTTGCCGCTGATGCCGCGCACGAGCTTGGATTTCGCCACGTCCACTTCGCGGATGTAGTCGGCGATTTCCTCGCCGTTCTTGAAGGTGAGCAGCTCGGTCTTCCCGCCGGCGTAGTGGACGGTGACTTTGAGCGTGGGTTCGCTGCTGGAGCCAAAGGGGAAGGCCCAGCCGCCGACGTTGCCGAGGAAGTGCAGTTGCTTCGCCGCGAAGCCCACCGGGGCCTCGACCTTTTGCGGCATCTCGCGGCGCGACATGCTGCGCGCATCGCCGCCCTTGAGGACCATGACGTTCTTCGGGAGCTTGGCGGGGTCAACGACGTTGAAGGGCACGCCGTAGGCATTCACCGCGCCGGTCTTCGTCAGCGGCAGCGCACCGCCGTTGGGCTCGCGGGTCATGTAGAGACCGTCGCGCGTGCTGGCAGTGAAGGCGCTGCTGAGGTCCACGAAACGGAAGCGCGTCTCGGAGCCGGCGACGAACGCGAGCAGGTCGCGCAGGCCTTCCGCGCCGAGTGCCTCGAAGCCCTCGGGCATCAGCGAACGGCCGGTGCTGCGGCGGGATTTGATGTCGGACTTCTTCACTTCCTTTTCGCCGGTCGCGTTCTTGAGCGTGAGCACGGCTTGGTTCTCGCGGACGACGATGCCTTCGACGAGTTCGCCGTCCTTCGTCTCGACGCTCACGGCGACGTAGGCGATGTCCACTTCCTTGTTCGGGTCGAGAATCTGGCCGAGCAACTCCGCCGGGCCGTGCGCGCCCATGCCGGTGAGGTTCGGGCCGACGTTGTTGCCGAGCGAGCCGAGCAGGTGGCAGGTAGCGCAGTTCTGAGTGAAGAGTTCCTTGCCCTTCGCGGAGTTGCCGGGCTTCTGCACCTCGGGGGTGAACTTCGCAATCAAGTCGGCCTTCTCCTTCGCCGCCGGGCCGCGCAATTTGTCCATCAAGGCATTCGCGCGCTTCGAGACGGCGAAGTCGGGATGCACGCGGAGGCGGTGGATGTTCGCCGGGCCGAGCAGCGCGGGCGGGACGACATCGGTCTCCAGCGCGGTGAGCAGCGCGGCGGCCCAGGTGGTGCGCTTGAGCAACTGGTTCAACGCGGCGGACTGCGCCTCGCCCGCGAGCTTCGGGAGCGCCTTCGCGAGGTCGGTGGCAAGGGCGGCATCGGTCTGTTCGCCGAGGGCTTCGACCACGCGCGTCTGCAACGCGGCACTCGCGCCGGAGGTGAGCAGGCTGAAGATGGCGCTCGGCGCGGCGGGCACAGCGGCGCGAACGCCGAGGAGGGTGTTCGCGATTTCGGCGCGGGCGTCGTCGGACTGCGATTTGTCCGCGAGCTTGGCCACAAGCGACGCGCCGACGGACTTCACTTCGTTCGCGAGAGCGTTCGCATCCCAGCGCACGGCGAGCGGCAGGGTGGCGGCGGCGACGCGGGCGTTCGCCGAGGTGAGCAGCGTTTTGAGCGCGGCAGAGAGCGGCGCGGACGACGGCGGGTTGCCCTTCGACGCGGCGGCGAGGGTGTTGAGCATCGCGACCTTCAGCGCGTCGGCGGACGCGTGCCGCGCGGCGAGGGAGATGACGAGCTTGGCCGCGCCGTCGGGACTGCCGGCCCCGAGGCGGTCGGTGAGCGCGGTGAGCAACGGCGTGAGGGCGGCGACGTTGCCGCTGCTGAACGCGGCTTCGAGGAACAGCTCGGGCGACTTCGCGGCGATGATGAGGAACGCGGCCTTCGACCAGTTGTCATCGAGCGAGGGATACGCGGCGACGAGCGCGGCGGCGGTGGCGGCATCCACATCCTGCGCGGCGAGGGCGTTGAGCGCTTCGAGGCGGACGCGGGCATCGCGGTGGCCGACGAGGTCGCGCGCGGTGGTGCGGATGGTCGCGGCGGCGAAGCGCGCGGCGTATTGGCCGAGGACGCGCAGGGCGTTGCGGGCGACGGCGGGGTCGCTGTCCTTGAGCGCGGCGAGGAGCGTGGGCTCGTCGAGCTGGTTAGCATTCGCGAGCGCCCAGAGCGCGGGGATTTTGGCCTCGGCCGTGCCAGTGCGGACGGTGTTGCCGAGGGCCTTGACGGTGGCGGATTTGTCCTGCGCCGGCGCAAAGGGCGCGGCAGCGAGCAGGGTGAGGAGGGCGAGGGGTTTGTTCATGGGAAAGTAGGATGACTATTCCAACTGCTGATTCAGGCTTCGGGCGAAAGCGGAGTATTCCTTCGATGCGTCTTGGAGTTCTGCCCAAAGTTTCGCAGCAGATGCGTTGGTCGCTGCCATCAGACAAATGGCCGCCATCATTTTGACCTTGTCTGAACGGTGCGCTCGCAGTTCGGGGCGGTTCAAACCCAAGACCTCCTCTGTGGTCGCACCTCGCTCGGTTCGCCCATAAACGCTCGCGAGCTGGGCTGTCGGTTCATATACGAACCGCAGGTGCTCATTCGGTTCGTCTGCACAGGGGTTAAGAATTGGGCCGCCGTCACCCACCTCCGGGAATCGGGTTCCCTTGTGCTCCGCACCGTTACACCGCCCACAGGCTAAGAGCAGGTTTTTCCAATCGAAGGTCAGATGCCGCCACCGCGCGTCACCCTTGGGGCGATAGTGTTCAATATGTCCGTGGTCAACGTGGCGGATATACGACTCGCAGTAGGCGCATTTGCCGTGGAAATCACTTATCAAGGCTGCCTTAACCTCCTCGTGCCGGTAGCGCCCTTCCGCTCGTTCCTTCGCCTTCTTGCCCTGTGCAGATAGCAAAGCCTTCGTCCACTCGGCGGCATGAGCCGCGAGCACCGATGGTATCTTTCCTTTGGGCACGTGAATCACCGCAGTGCTTCCTTCAGAAAATCTTCTAACCGGGCATCCAGCGAGCCTGGCTCGGGCGGCCCGCCAAACGGGCGGGCCGATTCGACAAAGTTGAGCAGCATCTGGCGTTCGTTCTCCTCTGTCGGCGTTCGTTTCTCTTTTCGGGTAAGCTCATCGAACCGGTCGAGTTTCGCCTGTGTCACAGGCGAATATGGGGACACCAAATCGAAAGCGGGGCTTTGCAAGATGGAGTCCACGCTCTTGGCAGCAATGCTGGGCACGACTGATACCTCGGCAGCACCGTTTACCGAGCGGCACCGCAACGTCAGGGCGTCCTCACCTGCGCCAGCCGCGATAAGTGGACTGTGTGTGGCTACGATGAATTGGAGGTTGGGGAATTGTGCCTGTAGCCAACCGGCGATTTCGCGCTGCCACTTCGGGTGAAGGTGGATGTCCAACTCATCTATCAGCACCACACCCTCCTCCTTGAGCGGGTCATCGCTGTTCGGAAACGCCTGTATGAGCCGCCAAATCAAGTCCCCGGCCAAAGCCAGCACGCTGCGATAACCGTCGCTCAAGGCAAGGGTGGCCACCGGGGTTCCATCCACATCGAACAGAATCCTGCCTTCCGCCGACACGCTGTGGAACTTCACGTTGCGAGGTAGAATTTCGTTGATGGCTGCGACACCCAAATCCATCTGCCGTTGAGCCACTCTTCTATCACCCTCCTTGTGGATTCGGTAGTCGAGATAAACCATCCAGTGCTCGAAGGTGGCTAAGGCCTCGTCCTCGTGGAACTGCGAAGAGAAATTCGTAACTCGGGCTGGCGGTTCAAAGGAAGGCACTATGATTTGACTCGAACGAGTCAGTCGCCGGAAGGCACCATATCCGGCAGCGAACCAGCCGCCACCTTTAGAACTGAAGGCATTTTCACGTAGCCACGTTAGCCGAGCCTGTCCTACAGGAACGATGGACGGGGATGTGAAAACCTTGGAGCCGATGGTCAGCTTTCTCCCTCCCGTAATATGAAACGAATAGGCGAACACTTTTCGCACCTTGGTATCCCCGAACTGTCCGGGGTCGCTGCTGCCTTGGTGAATTCTAGCCCCAATCCGACCGACCTTGGCCTCGTCCCGAAGCCAGCCAAGCGGTCGTGGTGTCAACTGTTGCGCTCCCTCAGGCCCTGCTAGCAGTAGGGCGATGGATTGGAGAATGGTGCTCTTTCCGCCACTATTCTCCCCGAGCAGCGTTACCCACTTCCTTGGCTGGCCACTCGAAGAAAACCTCAAGTGTCGGCTCTCGAAGCACCGGATGTTTTCAATGGTGAGTTCCTCAATCCACATATTTAGGTCAGTTGCTGGTTGTTCGTTGGGGCGCCTCCTGAACAGCCAAGCGCCGCTCCAATGAGAGGACAATGAGCTCATCCAGCGTGATGCCAAGCCGCGCCGCTGCCGCCACCGCACGGTGGTAGAGTTCGTCCGGGATTTCAAACTTCACAGTCATGGCAATGCGGCAGGCAGCTTCGCTCAGTTCAACTTCTCCTCCAACAACCGCTTGGCCGTCAGCCGCACGTGGCCGTTCGGGTGCGCGAGGGCTTTCACCAATTCCTCCGCGCTGGCCTTCGCAAGGTTCGGAACGGGCGCGGGCTTCGCCTGCTTGTGGTCCACGCGCCAGATGCGGCCGTAGTAGTGGTCGCGGTCGGGGCGGATGGCGGCGTTGCGGGGGCCGTGCTTGGGACCGCGTGTGTCGTTGTGGATGATGGCTTGGTTGCAGAAGTCCACGACATACATCGCGCCGTCCGGGCCGGTGCGGACTTCGATGGGGCGGAACCACAGGTTCTTGCCGGCGATGAATTCCGTCTCCTCGCGCGTGGCTTCCTTTTCGCCTGCGTAGCTCACGCCGGTGGATTTCACAAACTCGTGGTGCAGCAGGTTAATCGTCGGCTCGGTGGTGAAGTAGCTGTAGTTCCACTTCGCCGGCCACGCGCCGCCGTCGTAAATCACGCAGCCCGCCGCCGCCGTGAAGCTGCCCACCCAGTCAATCTGCACATACGGCAGCGAGTCGTAGGGAATCAGCGGGTAGCTCTTCGGGCTGGGCTTCACGACTTGGAAGCTGGCGAGGCCCTTCACGCCGGCCTTCGCGAGCTGGCTCTCGGCCATCACCGTGTGCATCACGAGGCTGCCGCTGGTGGGCTGGGTCCAGAACACTTCGTTGTCCCACGCGACTTGCAGGCCCCAGGTGTTGCCGCCCTTGGAAGAATACTGCTCGAACGCCGAACCGTCCGGCTTGAAGCGCACCACGCCGGAGCCAGCCGGGCCGAAGTCCTTCGAGCCGTCGCCGCTCTTCACGCTGGGCGTGCCGCTGTAGCCGTGCGTGCCGTAAATCCAGCCGTCGAAACCCCAACGCAGGTTGTTCAGCACCGCGTGGGTGTCGCGGTTGCCGAGATTCGTATAGAGCTTCTCGACCTTGTCGGCCTTGCCGTCGCCGTTCGTGTCGCGCAGGAACCACACGTCCGGCGCGGCGGCGGCGATGACACCGTCTTTGTGGAAGACGAAGCTCGTGACCAGTTCGAGGCCGTCGAAAAACACCTCCTTCTTGTCCATCACGCCGTCGCCGTTCGTGTCGGTGAGGATGGAAATGCGGTCGTAAGCCGGGCGGTCGTAGCGGCCCTCGGCATTGATTTTCGCCTCGGGCTGCCAGCGCTGGACGTAGTCACTCGGCGCGGGCGCGTAACGGCCATCGGGATACTCGGGCGTCTCGGCCACCCACATGCGGCCCGCCGGGTCCCAATCAATGTTCATCGCCTTGTTGAAGAGCGGCTCGCTCGCGACCAGCGAGACCTTGAACTCGGGATGAATCTCCAGCGTGGGCGGAATCTCCGCCGGCTTCGGCGTGCCGCCTTCGGGATAGCGCAGCGCAGCGACTTCCTCCGCCTTGGCGAACTCATCGAGGTTCGTGCGCTGCCCGGCCCACGCGATGCCGCGCAGCAGCACGGCGCGGTAGGCGAGGTGGTTGAACGTGGCGAACTTGTGCCCGAGCAAACTGGTGAACGCGCGATACGGCTTTCCGCCCTCGCGCTGGTTCTCGAACGTCCACATCTGCGGCTGGATGTCATACACCGTGATTTTGCCGGCGGCGGGCTGGCCGTTCTTCTGGTTGCGCCGGCTCTCGCTCATGTGCGGCGTGTAAGCTGCGCCGAGCACGGTCACGCGCGGGTCCATGTCGAGGTCGTAATAAATCTCGTCGTCGAGGTCGAAGTTCGCCGTGCCCGTCGAGATGGGGTGCGTGCGGTTGACGTAGTAGAACGACATCTTGCCTTCGAGCCACTTCGTCTTCCCGTGCACCCACGAGCCGCCGATGACGGACTTCCAGTAGTCCGAGCCGTCCTCGATGCTGCGCGTGGGCACCGCCGCCGTGTGCAGCACCACCACGCCGCCGCCGCGCTTGAGGAACGCCTCGAAGCCATCGCGCAGCGGGCCCTTCGGGAACGCGCCGCCGTCCTGCGCGAACATCACGAGAACGTCGGTCTTGGCGAGCTGCTCGGGCGTGGGCAGCTCCAGGCCGCCGTCCACCTTCAGGCCGCGCTGGGTGAGGAGCTGGGTCCACTCGCCGAGGAAGCGCGGGTGCGCATGGACTTCCTGGCCGCGATTCGATTGCCCGCCGCGGATGAACACGCGGAGCGGTTCGGCGGCGGAGAGGGCGGCAACGGCGAAGAGCAGCGCCAGCGTGGAAAAGAAACGGTGCTTCATGGCAATGGTGTCGTTAATTCCGGTGATTAAACAGCCGGACAGCGAGGAAAGCAACGGCCTGACCACCTGCGCGGCGCACCTGTGGATATTGCGGATGCACCCGCTGGCCCGGTTCACTCCGGCAGAGCGGGCCGGTTGAACTCAGTCCTTGCTCGCGCGCACATCAAGCGCGTCGCGCAGCCCGTCGCCGAGGAAGTTCAGGCAGAAGAGCGTCGCGCTGAACGCGCCGGCGGGGAAGACCAGCATCCACCAGTATTCCTCCATCCGGTCCGCGCCGTCCTTGATCATCGAGCCCCACGAGCTCATCGGCGGCTGCACGCCGAGGCCGAGGAAGCTCAGGAACGCCTCCAGCAGCATCACCGCCGGCACCGTGAGCGTGGTGTAAACGATCACCGGCCCGAGCACGTTGGGAATCATGTGCCGCAGGATGATGCGGCGCTTGCGCAGGCCCAGCGCGTGTGCGGCCTCGACGAATTCCATGCGCTTCAGCGACGCCACCTGGCCGCGCACGATACGCGCCATGGTGAGCCATTCCACCGCGCCGATCGCGGCGAACAACAGCCACAGCTCGCGTCCAAGCCACACGGTCAACAGGATCACGAAGAGCGTGAACGGCAGCGCGTAGAGGATGTCCACGAACCGCATCATCACCGCGTCCAGCTTGCCGCCGATGAAGCCGGAGATGGCCCCGTAAAGCACGCCGATGGTGAGTGCCACGCCCGTCGCGCACAGGCCGACCATGAGCGAGACACGGCCGCCATAGAGCAGCCGCGTAAACTGGTCGCGCCCAAGGTGGTCCGTGCCGAGCCAATGCTTGGCGGACGGCGGGGCCGCGCCCAGCGCGAGGTCCTGCTCGTCGTAGGCGTGCGACAGCGCCGGGATCTTCGCCGCGTTGCCCACTGGCGGGAGCATGGGCGCGGCGGCACAGATGAGACCCAACGCCGCCACGATGAACGCGCTGGCCAGCGCGAGCCGGTTTTTCCGCAGCCGGGCCCAAGCGTCCTGCCACAAGGAATGGCCGGCCTCGACTGGCTCGGGGGTGGAAATGGTGGCGGGAGTCATGAACGGGTCAGCGGGAGGGGAAACGTTCAACGTCCAACGTCCAATGCTCAACATTCAAAGGACGCGCGTTCGGATCCGCTTTGAACGTTGAACGTTGAGCGTTGAGCGTTGGAAATTGTCTTCTCATTCCAAGCGCACCTTGGGGTTGAGCCAGGCCTGGACGATGTCCACCAGCAGGTTGAAGAACAGGATGATGGCGGAGAAGAAGAAGACCGTGCCGCCCACCACCGGGATGTCGCGGTCAAAGACGGAGCCGACGAAGTATTTCCCGAGGCCGGGGATGTTGAAGACGGTCTCGATGACGAACGAGCCGGTGATGAGGCCCGCCGCCGCCGGGCCGAGGAAGGTGACCACCGGCAGCAGCCCGCCGCGCAACGCGTGCCGCGTGAGGATGCGCAGGCCGGACGCGCCCTTGGCCCGCGCCGTGCGGATAAAGTCCTGGCCCATGATCTCCAGCATCCCGCCGCGGGTGAGCCGCGCGATGTAGGCGGCGAGGTGGCAGCCCAGCGTAAGCGCGGGCAGCACGCGGTCACCGGGCGTGTTCCAGCCCGAAGTATGAAACCAGCCGAGCTGCAGCGCGAAGAGCAGCACCGCCAGCGGCCCGAGCACGAACGTGGGCAGGCACACGCCCACCATTGCGGCGGACATGGGCACGTAGTCCTGCGCGGTGTTGGGCCGCTGCGCCGCAACCATTCCGGCGGGCACCCCGAGTGCCAGCGCGATGAGCAGCGACCACGCGCCCAATTCCAGCGACACGGGGAACGATTCGCGGATGATTTCCCCGACGGTGCGGTTCGAGTGCCGGATGGACGGCTGCGTGCCGGTGACGAGCGACTTGAGGAAGTTCACGTATTGCTCGCTGACGGGCTTGTCCAACCCGTAGTGGGCTTCCAGGCGCTTGAGAATCTCCGGTGGAATGCTTTTCTCCGCCGTGAACGGGCCGCCCGGCGCGTGCCGCACCATGAAGAAGGTCAGGGTGGCCACTGCCCAGAGCACCGGGAGCGTCTGCAGCAGGCGGATGAGGAGGAAGCGGGCCATCAGGGGGCAGGTGCGTGACCGTTTGCGCGGGGCGGCCCGGCGTTGGCCGGGGTGCCCGCCCGCTGAGGAACTGGGTGCATCAAATTCATTTCGCTTCAGCCAACCGTCCGCTAGCTTCACCGCTCAGCCAGCGCGCAAACAACCCATGAAACGCAGGACTCTTGCCCACCCGCCGGGCCATGGTCAACCCGCCATGCGCGTCGCCGCCGTGCAGGTGAAGTTTGTGCCGACCGTCGCCGGCAACGTGGCCAAGCTGGAAGCCGCGCTCGCCCACGCCGTGCGGCGGAACGCGGATGCCGTCCTGTTCCCCGAGTGCGCGACCACCGGCTACAACCGCGATTTCACGCGGCTGTCGTGGCCGCAGGTGCAGGCCGCCCTGGAGCGCGTTGGCGCGCTGGCGGCGAAGTTCGGCGTCAACGTGCTGCTTGGCTCGCCGGTCTTCCGGCGCGGGCGGTGGCAAAACTGCCTGGTAGTCTTTGACCGGCGCGGGCGGGTCATTCACTGCTATGCGAAGTGCCAGCTCACGGAACGGGATCGGCGGTTCTTTGCACCGGGAAACTCCCTCGCGCTGTTCAAGCTGGATGGTGTGCCCTGCACCGCGATCATCTGCCACGAGCGGCGTTACCCGGAGCTGGTGCGGCTCGCGGTGATGGCCGGGGCGCGCATTGTCTTCCACCCGAACGCCGGGCTCGATGCGCTCGCCGTTTCGCGGCGCAAGCGCGGCGGGCGCGATGGCATCGCGGTGCGGGCGTTCGAGAACGCGGTGTTCTACGTCTTCGCCAATTCCGTCGGCCCGCAGGGCGATGGCTTGTGGTCGGCGGGTGACTCGAAGCTTGTCGCGCCCGACGGCCGCGTGCTGGCGCTCGCGGACAATCGCTCCGAACGAGTCATCCTCGCCAACCTCGACTTGGCGCAGGCCACCGGCAAATATGCCGTCGACAGCCTCGATCACCCACAATTCCTTTCGGCCGAATGGCGACGGATGGTCCGCAGTGTGCAGATGCAGGCAAAGCGAAACGCGACACTCTAATGAACCCGCCCAAGCCCACTGCTAACAACGGGAAGAATCTCCTTCGTCTTGAACATCAATTCAGGGCTCCCTCGCGTCGTCTCCCGGGACGTTAGACGCCGCTCGTTATGCGTTTCTTGCCGCCCACGAAAGTCGATTGGCTTAGATTCTCGTTATTTCCATTCAAGGTCTTCGTAGTGGTTGCGTTTCCGTTGGCTTGCTTGTTCCCAGATGTGGATGGACGACATGGATGGAATCGCTCGCTGGATGTGGTTTTGCCGGGCTACTTGGTCTGCTTTCCCATATTGCTCACCGGTAGCATCCTTGAATGTGCTTACCATCTGAAGCGGGAGAGCAGAGTAACGCTCGCCTTTGCGATAGCATCTTTGCTTATCTACTGCGGCCCTTGGTTTCCTTTATGAGCCATCCGCCTAACCATGCGTATCTAACTCGGCCATCGCGTCGCGGTTGCAATAGTAACGTCCCGTGGGCCGACTCGCTGAACTTGGGTCGTTGGTGGATCGTTGCCTCGCTGATCACTGCGCTCGCGGCACAAGCCACCGAACTCCCGCCCTTCACCGCCGGCAAAAGCACCGTCTCCTTCACCGCGCTGCCCAAGCAGGCCGAGCCGGACGAGGTGAAGTGGCGGCTGCACTCGGTCGAGAACCCCGGCGCGTTCGACCTCGCGAAAGAGAAGTTCCAGCTCATCGTGCCCGCCAGCTACAAGCACGCCGACAAGTGGGGCGTGTTCATCTGGATTTCACCCGGCGACACAGCGGCCATCCCGGCGGACTGGGAGCCGGTGCTGGCGGCGCGCAAGCTCCTCTTCGTCGGCGCGCTCAAGTCGGGCAATCCGCGCAACATCTTCGACCGCGTGCGCCTCGCCGTGGCCGCGAATACCGCGATGCGGGAGCGCTTCAACGTGGACGGCCGGCGCGTGTATGTGAGCGGCCACTCCGGCGGCGGCCGCGTGGCGAGCATGGTGGGCGTGGCCTACGCGGACATGTTCAGCGGGACGATGCCCTTCATGGGCGTGAACTTCTACGAGGACATTCCGGCGGGGGACGGCAAGACCACTTACGGCGCGAACTTCATCCCTGACGACGAGGTGCTGGCCATCGCCAAGAAGTTCTGCCGCTACGCGTTGGTGACGGGCGAGAAGGACTTCAACCGTGCCGGGACCAAGGCGGTGTTCGAGCAGGGCTTCAAGAAGGAGGGCTTCGCCAACGTGACTTACCTCGAAGCTCCCGGCGTCGCGCACAACCTGCCGCCCGCGAAGTGGCTGGAGCAGGGGCTGGACTTTCTTAACACCGGCAAGGATGTGAAAGCCGGAGCCGCGAAGTAATGGTCAAAAAGCGGGCAGGGTCGGCCAAAACCCGCGGAGTCGCCCGCCGGACTCAGGGCTATCCACAGGCAGCGTTCAGTTCACGCGATGAACTGCGGCCGGCGAGTGTCCGGCCGAACCTAGACAACCCATATGATCAAGTTCGCCGAGCTGCTCATCTTCGTCTTCGCCGCTAGCCTGCCCGTGACCTACGTGCTGCTCATGCGCCATTACATCCTCAAGAACGAGGCCGAGGACCTCGCCGACCTCGCCAAGTCCGGCCCGCTGGAACCGCACGAGTGCTGCTGCGAAATCGCCGCCAAGGCGCTTGCCGGCAAGGGCGAGGCGCGCGAAGCGGTGGCCGCGCACTAAGGCGCAGCGCGACCCGCCCGGCCCTGTCGGCGGGCGGACTTGTCGATTGCAGTCCGCCGGCTCGTCGGCTACCAAGTCGCCATGCGTTTCATCGGCAGCGTCATCGAACGGCTGCAGCGGCACCCGAAGCGGATTGTCTTCCCGGAAGGCACGGAGCCGCGCGTGTTGCAGGCGGCCCGACAGTTCTGCTCCCTCCAGCTTGGCGCGCCCATCCTGCTCGGCGACCGCACCCGCATCAAACGCGCTGCCGAGGCGCTCAATCTCTCCCTCGCCGGCATCCGCATCATCAATCCCGAGGAAAGCGAGGAGCTCGACCGCTTCGCCGCCGTCTATGAACGCCTTCGCCGCGCGAAAGGCGTGCAACACACAGAAGCGCTCGACGTCATGCGCCGCCCGAATTTCTTCGGCGCAATGATGGTCGCCATGCGCCAGGCGGACGGCCTCGTCTCCGGCGCGAGCGAGACCTCCGGCAGCGTGCTGCGGCCCGTCTTCCAGATCATCCGCCTCGCGCCCGGCTACAGCTCCGCCTCAAGCTGCATGGTGCTGGAAGTCGAGGATACGCGCTTCGGCCATCAAGGCGCGCTCCTCATGGCGGACTGCGGCGTCATCCCGGACCCGACCGTCGAGCAGCTCGCGGACATCGCCATCTCCAGCGGTTTTCTTGCCCGGCAGCTCCTCGGCATCCGCCCGCGCGTCGCGATGCTTTCCTTCTCCACCAAGGGCAGCGCCAACCATCCTTCCGCCCAAAAAATGGAGGCCGCCACCGCGCTCGCCCGCCAGCTCGCTGCCCAGCGCGCGCTGGAAGCCGACTTCGAGGGCGAACTCCAGGTGGACGCCGCGCTGGTTCCCGAAATCGCTTCACGCAAGCTTCCGGAAAACGCCGTCGCCGGCCGCGCGAACGTCCTTGTCTTCCCCGACCTGAACTCTGGCAACATCTCCAGCAAGCTTGTCCAGCACGTCGCCCGTGCCAATGCCTACGGCCAGATTCTCCTCGGCCTGGACATGCCTGCGGCGGAGATTTCGCGCGGTGCGAACTCGCACGACATCCTTGGCGTCGCCGCCATCGTCGGCCTGCAGGCCATCGAGTATCGCCTGCTATACCCCGACGCGGGGTCGCATGTGAAGGCGACCTGAACGGCTCGTCTGCACCGCTTCCCCAATTGCAAATTTTCAATTGAAAATTGCCAATTTGAAATTCTCCTCCGCCGCATGAACCTCGTCACCCCCCGCGTCTTCATCGCCGCCACGCGCCAGAACGACGGCAAGACCACCACCTCGCTCGGCCTCCTCTCCGCCCTGCTCGGCCAGTTCCCGCGCGTCGGCTACATCAAGCCCGTGGGCCAGCGCTTCGTGGAAATCGCCGAGCACAAGATTGACGAGGACACCGTGCTGATGGACGCCGTTTACAAGCTCAACTGCCCGCTCGTGGACATGAGCCCCATCGCTGTCGAGCCGGACTTCACCCGCAAATATCTCGCCGAGACGAACTACGACACGCTCGTCCGCCGCATCCAGAAATCCTTTGACCGCGTGGCGTGGGAGAAGGACTTCGTGCTCTGCGAAGGCTCCGGCCACGCGGGCGTCGGTGCGGTGTTCGACCTCTCGAACGCGCAGGTTGCCAAGGTGCTCGGCGCGAAGGTCGTCATCGTCACGCGCGGCGGCATCGGCAAGCCGGTGGACGAGGTCGCGCTCAACCAGGCGCTCTTCGAGAAGCACGGCGTCGAAATCATCGGTGTCATCGTGAACAAGGTTTTGCCCGACAAGCTGGACTACATCGGCGAGTTCGCCCGCAAGGGACTCAAGCGAAAGGGCCTTGAACTGCTCGGCGTCCTCCCGCACATGCCGCTGCTCTCCAAGCCCACGATGGCTTCCATCCACGACGAACTGGACGCCGAGGTGCTCAACGGCCGCAAGCGCCTCACCAGTGTCGTCGAGGACATCGTCGTCGGCGCGATGAGCGCGAACAACGCGGTGCGCTTTTTCCAGCGCGGCACGCTCGTCATCACGCCCGGCGACCGCGAGGACCTTGTGCTCGCCGCCGCGGCCGCCGCACAGGCCAACCCCCAGGAAGCGCTCGCGGGCATCGTGCTCACCGGCAACCTCCGCCCCGGCCCGGCCACGCTGGACGTGATTCGCCAGCTCGGCTTCCCCGTGCTGCTCGCCGAGGCGGACAGCTACGAAGTCGCCTCCAAAGTCCACGACATCATCGTCAAAACCCGCCCCGACGACGCCGAGAAAATCGCCGTCATCCGCGACCTCATCGCGCAGCACGTCGATGTGGCGAAGCTGGTGGGGGCGCTGTGAGATGCGTGACCAACTACGTCGCAGTAATTCAACCGACCGCACAATGAGCGAACTCTCCGATAAGCTCTTCGCCGCAGCCACCAAGCTGGACGGCCTAGTTACGCGAGCCGAATCAGCGGCGATTTCCAAACCGATTCAGAAGGTGCGTGACGCGGCGAATGAAGTGGGACGGGCATGGTGTGGAGGCTGGCTTGGCTATCATTCCCGCGTCTACTACTCAGGCTTTCAGCCGGTGCCCGCCGGCGCGGTGTTTAGCACAGAATGGGGCTTCGGTGGGGACTTTGCGTCGCATCCTACAATCGGCGATTGGGCTGAATTTACATTTGATGAAGTCCGAAAGCACATTTTCGCCAGAGCCGGACTCGAGGCCATGGAAGACGCAGAAGCATTCGCTAAACAAACAAGCGAGGTGTTTCGCGATGTAAGAGAGGAAGTGCTGACTGTGTTGGCAATCGCTCTGAAGAAGTCAGCAGACTCATTTCTCAATCGCTTGATGGAGCAGGCTGATAAGCTGAAGCTGACTTCAAAGTTCGACTACGCTCGCGCTATTCAGCCGAAAGGGCAGTTCTTTACCCGCGATATGCATGCGGTTCAGCACGGAGCTCAAACTCCGCCTCATCTCGCTGTGATTGCTGAAGTGTGTGCGTTTCAGAATGTCGGCGAGTCCTGCTGCGAGTTGGCAAAACTGGCGCGCCGTGCAGCGTCTTACCTAGATAGTCTGGAGCGCAATGCTCAAGAGAAGCGAAGGATTGGAACTAAAGTGTTCATCGGACACGGTCGTGCGTCCGCTTGGCGGGACCTCAAAGACTTCGTCCACGACCGCCTCGGTTTGCCGTGGGATGAGTTCAATCGCGTTCCTGTGGCCGGACTGACCAACATTACAAGGCTGTCGCAGATGATGGACGAGGCAGCCATCGCGTTTCTGATTTTGACTGGCGAGGACGAGCAAGCCGACGCGACAATCCATCCGCGAATGAACGTAGTCCATGAAGCTGGACTGTTCCAAGGACGGCTTGGATTCACCAGAGCCATCATTCTTTTGGAAGATGGTTGTGAAGCATTCAGCAACATTGAAGGCCTCGGCCAGATTCGCTTTCCGAAAGGAAACATCAAAGCGGCGTTCGAGGAAATCCGCCGCGTCCTTGAACGCGAAGCATTGATTGACCCCTGAATTGGTGCCGAGTCCAGCCCAGTGCCCAAAGCGAACGCGTCACTTTTCCGCCCCTAGCACCTATTCCCTATCTCCCATGCCCTTGACCATCCCCCTCAACCCCACCCTCGCCACCCTGCCCACCTACCAGCCCGGCCGGCCCATCGAGGAAGTCGCGCGCGAAATCGGCCTCCCGGCCAGCGACATCATCAAGCTCGCGTCGAACGAAAACCCGCTCGGTCCGTCGCCCAAGGCGCTTGCTGCGATTCAGGCCGCCGCCGCCAGCGTGCATCTCTACCCGGACGGCAACGCCTTCTACTTCAAGCGCCGCCTCGCCGATAAACTTTGCGTCGAGACGAACAATCTGATTCTCGGCAACGGCTCGAACGAAATCATTGAGTTCATCGGCCACGCGCTCCTCGCCCCCGGCGCGGACGTGGTCGTATCGCAATACTGCTTCGCCATCTACCCCATCATCACGAAGATGGCCGGCGCAAACCTCATCACCGTCCCCGCGCGCGACCTCGGCCACGACCTGCCCGCCATGCTCCGCGCCATCACGCCGCAGACGCGCGTGCTCTTCGTGGCGAACCCGAACAACCCCACCGGCACCCTCGCCTCGCGCGCCGAGGTGGTGGAGTTGGTCAACAACGTCCCGCCGCACGTCCTGCTCGTCATGGACGAGGCTTACATCGAGTTCCTCGACGACCCGGTGAACTTGATTCCGCTCATCACCGGCGGCACCAAGCCGAACCTCCTGCTCATGCGGACGTTCTCGAAGATTTACGGCCTCGCCGGCACGCGCGTCGGCTACGGCATCGGCACACCGGAGTTGATTGCGGCGTTTGAGAAGGTCCGCCAGCCGTTCAACCTGAACAGCCTCGCCCAAGCCGCCGCCCTCGCCGCGCTCGACGACGACGAGCACGTCCGTCGCACGCGCGCGACGAACTTCGCGGGCGTGAACTACCTGCAAACCGCCTTCGAGCAGCTCGGCATCGAGTTCGTGCCGACGGCGGGCAACTTCATCCTCCTGCGCGTCGGCGACGGCGCGCGCGTCTTCAGCGAGTTGCAGAAACTCGGCGTCATCACGCGGCCGATGGCGGGCTACCAGTTGCCCGAGTGGCTACGTGTGAGCGTGGGGACGGCGGCGGAGAATGAGCGCTTCCTTGCGGGCCTGAAATTGGTGCTGGGCAAGTAAGCGCTCGTGAGTCTGGCGGCGGGCGAAATTTCTCGTTGAATCCCGCCCAGCCCTTGCCCCTTATTTACGCCGCGACCGCCAGCGCCCATCATAGTGAAACCCACCGACCTTCGCGGCATTCTCCAATACATCCCGCGTTTCCGCGAAAAAACCTTCGTCATCGCCGTGGATGGCGCGGTGGTGACCGATGAGAATTTCGCCAACCTGCTCCTCGATGTCGCCGTCCTGCGCTCGCTGAACATTCGCGTCGTCCTCGTCCACGGCGCGGCGGCGCAAATCCAGGCGCTCGGGGCCGAGCGCGGCATCACCCCCTCGAACCTCGACGGCACCGGCATCACGGACGCGCCGACGCTCCAGCTTTCCCTCACCGCCGCGAACCGGCTCACGCACGAGATTCTCGAAGGTCTCTCGACCAATGACCTCCGCGCCGCCAGCCCGAACGCCATCATCGCCTCGCCCCTCGGCATCCTGCAGGGCGTGGACCACCTCTTCACCGGCAAGGTCGAGCGCGTGGACACGGAGATGCTCCAGACGCTCCTCGCCGCCGGCATTACGCCGGTCATTCCGCCGCTCGGCTTCGATGGTGATGGCAAAACCTACCGGGTCACGTCCGACACCATCGCGCTCGCCATCGCCACCGCGCTCAAGGCGGCGAAAATCCTCTTCATCACCACCAGCGACGGCCTGTTCCATCAGGGCAAGCTCCTCCGGCAGGTGCTCGCCGCCGACCTGCGCGCCTTGATTGAGAAGAAGGAGCTTTCCCCCGAGGATACCGCGCGCGCCCGCGCCGCCGCCGCCGCCTGCCTGCAAGGCATTCCGCGCGTCCACCTCATCAACGGCCGCACCGACGAATCGCTGCTCGCCGAAGTCTTCTCCAACGAAGGCGTCGGCACGCTCATCTACGCCGATGAATTCCAGCAGATTCGCCCCGCGCAAAAGAAGGACATCCGCGCGCTCATGCGGCTGACCAAGAACTCCGTCCTGAGCGACGAACTGGTCAAGCGCACCCGTGCCAGCATCGAGAAACAGCTCGGCGACTACTACGTCTTCGACATTGACCGCAACCCGGTCGCCTGCGTCGCGCTGCACATCTATCCCGAGTCGAACAAAGGCGAGCTGGCCTTCCTCTTCGTCGCGCCCTCGCACGAGAACCAGGGCCTGGGCAAGAAGCTCATCCAATTCGTCGAGAACAAGGCGCGCGAGCTGGGCCTCAGCGAACTGGTCACGCTCTCCACGCAGGCGTTCACCTACTTCCAGAGCAAGGGCGGCTTCAGCGAAGGCACGCCGGAAGACCTGCCGCCCGTGCGCCGCGAGAAATACGAACAGAGCGGCCGCAAGTCCAAGGTGCTGGTGAAGAAGCTGGCGAAGACTATATAAGCAAGCCCATGAGTGCTGTGCTTGTGTTCGCCTTATTGCTCGGACCCAGCATCGGGGTGATTTGTTGGACAGTGCGATTCGCTTGCCAGCTGGACATGCGAAGCAGGCCAAGAGAATTACTTGCCCTGTTGGGTTTCGCAGGCCTTGTTCTCGGCTATTCCCTTGCTGACTCGGAATATGCTGCTTCGAATCGGACGAAGGTCGTTGGCATTCCGCTACCCTTGGCAATCTTCAAATTGGAGAGCGGTAACTGGGTTGATTACGTCTATGACCCTGCGGTCGCTTATGCCGTCTTTGGGACTAACATGACTTGCTGGGTTGCTGCTGCAATATCCCCGGTTACAGTCTATTTCCTTTGGACCCGCTGGCGTAGAGCGACCGTCGAGAGGATCAGCTAAGCCGCACCGCAGGCCAGTCTGTTAGCTCATTCCGCAGGTGCGTAGGTGGAAGGCAATCACAGGACATCTCGGCTACCTGGACTTTAGTTTGAATGGCTACTTCCGCGCGGGTTTCGGAGCCACCTTGAAAAACGCCTCGGCATCCTGCTTGGGGTCAAAGTCCTTGGTCAGGCCGAATTTCTCGCGCAAGTGTGCGGCGGCGTTGGATCGGTAGCTTTCCTTGCCCGCCATCGGCAGCGTCACCGTCTCCCGCTGCGCGTCGGTGCGGCCAAACCGCAGCTGGACCTCACCGTTTTCCAGCGAAATCGAGCCACCCTGCCGGACGAACTCAGACATCAGCGAGCGGAGCTTGGGATCGTCCGCCCCGAGTTTGTCGAACTCCGGCTTCGGATACGGCCAGCGGAACCGGAGCTGCTGCCCCGTCAGGGTCAGGAACGCCCCGGGCCGTGCCAGTGACGCGTTGATCAGTTCGCGCTCCGCGGCGGTGGCTTTGCCGCGCATTTCCACCTCCCAGCCCCGCCGGATTACGTCGTTTCCCGCCGTGAGCAGCTTGCGGACGTTGCGGATGGTCACCCGCTGCGTGCCGCAAGGCTGACCCTGGTCGTTCAGGTAGAACTTCCCGTTCTCGACCCGCACGTTGGCCACGAGCAAGGCCAACAGGTTGGTGGTCGCCCGGCGCTGGGCTTCCTTCAGCGAGTCCGTCTCCGGCACCGCGCTGCTCGCAAGGGCATCCTTGAAGGCTCCGATGTTCAGCTCGAAAATCCAGTTGGCGAAGAAGAACGTGCGCTGGCCGCTCATCACGTCCGCAAGCTGCTCGCGCTCCTTCTCGCTCAGTTGCGTGACGTCGTCCGCGCCGTAGAGGCCGTGGTAGGTCTGGTGGATCAGCAGGGTGTCCGCCGCCGCATCGTGCTCGTAGGTCACCGTCTGCCGCTCGAACTCGATGCAGCCGGTCAGGGCCAGGGCGACGGCGAGAAGGGCGAACATTCGGCGCATGCTTGCTGTGTAGCCCAGCCCGGCGGCATTGCCAAGCTCTCCGCCCGCAGCAACGCAGAGCCGGACGCGGTTCAATACACGTCCCGCTGGTAGCGCTTGTCCTTCTTCAGCGCGACCACGTAAGCGGTGGTTTCCTCAGCGGTCTTGCCGCCAGCGGTCTGGATGACTTGGTGCAGCGCGGCGTCCACGTCCTTCGCCATGCGCGAAGCATCACCGCAGACGTAGAAGCCGCCGCCTTCTTCCAGCCACGCGTAGAGCTCCTTTGCGTGGTCCAGCATCCGGTTCTGCACGTAAATCTTCTCCGTTTGGTCACGGCTGAACGCGAGGTCTAGCCGGTGGAGAGTCCCCTCGCGCTGCATCACCTCGATCTCCTCGCGGAAGAGGAAGTCCGTCGCCGCCCGCTGGTCGCCGAAGAAGAGCCAGTTCTTCCCCTTCGCGCCGGACGCGCGCCGCTCCTCGAGAAACGCGCGGAAAGGCGCGATGCCCGTGCCGGGGCCGACCATGATCATCGGCGCGTCGGGGTTCGCGGGCGGACGGAAGTTCTTGTTGTGATGCACGAAGACCGGCACCGCGCCGCCCGCCGGCACGCGCTCGGCAAGGAACGTCGAGCACACGCCTTTGCGCGAGCGGCCAAAGGAATCGTAGCGCACCACGCCCACGCAGAGGTGCACTTCGCCCGGATGCGCCTTGGGCGAAGAGGAAATCGAGTAGAGTCGCGGCTGAAGTTTCTTCAGCAGCGCGATGAACTCGGTCGGCGTGAACTTCGCCGTGGGATGCGCGTGGAGCAGGTCAATGATTTCGCGGCCCCAGAGAAACTTGGTCAGCTCGCCGTTCGCGCCGGGCGCGGTCAGCTTCAGCAACTCTGCGTCGCCGCTCTTTTCCGCCACGGCCTTGAGCAGAGGCGACGGGATGCGCGTGATTTCATAGTGATGAATCAACGCCTCGCGCAGCGAAGTCTCCTTCCCATCGCGGTCGGGCACCGGCTCTTCGCCGGAGCAATGCATCGCGCGCACGACCTCTTCCACCAACTCCGCGCAGTTCGTCGCGCGCACGCCCAGCGCATCACCCGCCTCGTAGCCGAGGCCGGAGCCTTCGAGCGAGAAGGCGAAGTGCCGCGTGTCCTTCGCAGAGCCCTCGCCGTTGAGCCGGACGTTCGCCAGCAGCGGCGCGGGGAAGGGGTGGGATTTCGAGTATTCAGTCTTCAGTGATTCAGTATTCAGTGCGGAGCCGCTGGACGTGCTTGGGACTGCTGAGGCCGACTGATCACTGGATACTGATGACTGATTACTGAGGCTCGCCAGCGCTCCATTCATCCACTTCGCAAAAGGCTCCTCATACTCCACATCACAATCCGTGCGCGGGTGGACGCGCGTCGCGCCGAGCTTCGCCAGCCGTTCGTCCACGCTTTTGCCGAACGCGCAGAACTTCGGGTAGTTCGAATCGCCCAGCGCGAGCACGGAGAACTTCGTCTGCGCCAGCTTCGGCGCGGCGTTGCTGCTGAGAAATTCCCAGAACGCCTTCGCGTTGTCGGGCGGCTCGCCATCGCCGTAGGTGCTGGTCACGACGAGCAACGCTGACTCTGACGCGAGCTGCGCGGTCGCATACTTGCCGAGGTCCTGAATCGTCGGCGCGAAGCCGCGCTTGCCGGCCTCCTTGGCGATGCGCTTGGAGAGATTCTCCGCGTTGCCCGTCTGCGAGCCGAAGAGAATCGTGAGCGGCATCAGCGGCTTCGCGTCGGCCAGCGGCGATTGCCCATTGGCGATTCCCGGCTGAGGCGCGCGGGAGAACAGGCCGGCGAGAAAGCCGTTGAGATAAGCGCGCTGTTCCGGAGTGAACGGCGCGTTATCGGGAAGGACGGGAACGAAAGTCTGCTGGTTCATTCGGAGAACATTTCCTGAAGTTGCTTCACTTCATGGCGGCGGGTGAAGGCGGCGAAGGTTTCGCCGGGCTGGCGCTTCGCCTGATACGTCTTCAACACGCGCTCCAGCAGCGCGGGCAAATCGCTGAAGGGAATGCCGCTGAAGACCTGCTTGCCAATGGCCGCATCCGCGCCCGTGCCACCGCCGAAGACGACGTGGTAGCCCTCGCTGCTCGCCGCGCCGACCTTCACGCCTTGCAGGCCGATGTCGCCGACGTAGTGCTGCGCGCAGGAGTTCGGGCAGCCGGTGAGGTGGATGTTGATGGGGTGGTCGAGCTGGAGCTTTTGGTTGAGGTGCGCGCCGAGCGCGACGGCCTGGCCTTTCGTGTCGGTCGCAGCCCACTTGCAGCCGGTGTTCCCCGTGCAGGCGACGAGCCCACCGAGCACGTTCGTCGCCTCGTGATGCAGGCCGATGCGCACAAGCTGGCGCTTCACGGTCTCAACGAACGCGTCCGGCACATCGGGGATGAGCACGTTCTGCCACGGCGTGAGACGGAGCGCGCCGGAACCGTAGTTCATTGCGAGTTCGGCGACGCGGCGCATCTGCTTGGTCGAGAGCACGCCGACCGGCACGACCACGCCGATGTAATTCTTCCCCGCCTGCGCCTGCCGATACACGCCGATGTGCCCGTGCTTCACGGCGGCGGGCCGCTTGATGCACTGCTCCAGCGGGAACTTCACCAGCGGGAAGGCCAGCTTCTTCTGCGTCTCCGCGAGGAACTTCTCCACGCCCCACTTGTCCACGAGATACTTCAGCCGCGCCCTCTTGCGGTCGGTGCGGTCGCCGTTTTCGAGGAAGACGCGAATCATCGCGGCGCACACGGCGAGCGCCTCGGTGGGCTTCACGAGAATGCCGCTGTCGGCCGCAAGCTGCTTGTGCCCGGTGATGCCGCAGAGTTCGACGCGGAAGTAGATTCCCGGGGAAGGCAGGTGAGCAGGTGAGAAAGTGGGAGAGTGAGCCGCGCGCTCCGTCTCACTTTCTCGCTTTCCCACTTTCTCACCTGCTCCCGCATCGACGCGGCACGCCATGAACCCGATGTCATTGGTGTCCGCCACCGTGTCCACGGCGCCGCCGCCCTCGAAGGCGACGTTGAACTTGCGCGGCAGGTTGTAGAACTCGCGGTGGTTCAGGATGTAGTGGTGTAGCGCGTGCGCGAAGGGCCGCGTGTCCAGCAGTTCGCGCGGGTCAAAGCCGGCGGTGGGCGACGCGGTGACGTTGCGGATGTTGTCCACGCCGCTGCCGCGCGCGGTGAGGCCGAGGCTTTGCAGGCGCGTGATGACGTTGACCAAGTTCGCCGGCGCAATTTCTCGAATCTGTAGATTGGAGCGCGTGGTCACGGCGGACTTGCCGTTGCCGTAGTCGTCCGCGATGTCCGCGAGGCCGCGCAGTTGCGCTGCCGTGAGTTCGCCGGCCGGGATGCGGCAGCGCAGCATGAAGCTGTTCTGTGCCGGCGCGACGTAGAACATGCCGAAGTTGCGGAAGCGGAACGTGTGCTCCTCGTCCGGGAACTTGCCCGCCTCGGCATGCGCGAGAAGGCGGTCCCAGCCGTCGAGCGGATGCTCCTCGTGCTTCCAGCGCTCCTGCTTGGTTACGTCGCCCAGCGGCGTGCCGTAGATGGTTTCCTCGGCGAGATTCGCGCCGCCTTGCGCGGGGTCGCCAGTCAGCTGACCGGTCGCGGTCGTGCCGACATAGGGATGGATGCCGCGCTGCGCCACGCCGGCCATGAAGCCGGAGAGAAATTCCTTTTGCTCGGCAGTAAACGCGCCGGTCGTTGTCGCGGTGGGATTGAGCGTCGCGGTTTCGGTCATGGTTCGGCTTTCTCCCAGCCCAGCTTCGGGGCTGAGTAGATGGAGAGGAAAATGGCGTCGGTGCTGGATTCGTTGCGCGCGCCGTGGACCTGGTTCTTGTCCGCGATGTCCACGTCGCCCGCGCGAATGGTGCGGCGCTGACTGCCACCCAGGTAGTAGGTCAGTTCGCCTCGCATCATCACCCACGTGTCCTGTCCGTCGGGATGCGTATGCGCGGGGACTTCCTGTCCCGGGCGCACGCCCCACACGGCGATGCTGGTGAATTCGGTGATGGAAAGCTCCGTGACCGTGGCTTTCGCGGCGGAGAAACGAACGAGTTGTTCGGCGCTGAAAGTGCGGGGCGTCATGGTAGGAAGCGGTTGTCGCGGGCAGTCGGCTCCACGCTCACCGCGCAGTGCTTGTAGCTGGGCTGGCGCGAGTGCGGGTCGAAGGCCGGGAAGGTGAGCCGGTTCGTGGCGGCGGCGTGCATCGGCAGATAAACCTGGCCGGGCCGCACAGTCGCGGTGACGTGGACGCGCGCCGTGAGTTCGCCGCGCCGCGAGGCGACGCGCGCGGTGTCGCCGGCGCGGAGGCGGAGACGGCGGGCGTCGTCGGGATTCAGCTCCAGCAGCAGCTCGGACGGCGCGAGTTGGCGGAGGATGTCCGACTTGCCGGTGCGCGTGAGCGTGTGCCACTGGGCGCTGGTGCCGCGACCGGTCAGGAGGATGAAGGGAAATTCGGCATCGGCCTTCTCCGGCACTTCGCGGGGCGGGGAGTAGAGAAACTTGGCTTTCGCGTCAGCGTGGTAGAAACGGCCGTCGGCGAAGAGGCGGCGTTCGCGGAGCGAAGAAGTGTTCAGTAAGCAGTGTTCAGTGTTCAGTGAAGCCGAGCGCTCGGACGCACTTTCCCCAACTGAACAGTGATTACTGAACGCTGAATACTGCTCCCTCGGCAGCGGCCACTGAATTCCGCCTTCGCGGTCAAGGTGCCGGTAGTCTTCAATGCCCGTGATTTCACACGGTTGGCCGGCGGAGCAGCGCTTGAGGATTTGGAAAACAGCCTCGGGCGAGGTCCATTCGCTGAACATCGCGCCGCAGCCCCAGTAGTGAGCGATGAGCCGGAAGATGTGGAAGTCCGCGAGGGCCTCACCCGGCGCGCGGGAAACTTTCTTCACGAGGCCAATGCGGCGCTCGCTGTTGATGAGCGTGCCCTCCTTCTCGCCCCAGCCAGCGGCGGGCAGCACGAGGTCGGCGTGTAGCGCCGTGTCGGTGCTGTGATACATGTCCTGCACCACGAGGAAGTCGAGCTTCGCGAGCAACGCGTCGAAGTCGGTGCCGACGGTTTGTGACGGTCGGACTGCCGCAAGGTTTTGGACTGCGCCAGTCCTCTGGAGCTTTTCGGTCGCGCTTGAAAGCGGCAGAGGACTGCCGCAGTCCAAGACGCTGGCGCGCGGCAGCGGTGCGCCTCGGCCATCGCCACCCTTGCCAATCCACGAGTGCGAAGGGTTTGTGGCGATGACCCACAGGCCTTTGATGCGGCCGGCGGCGATGCCCTCCAGGATTTGGTCGTAGGCGAGCGAGGGCTTGGTGGGAATCACCGACTCGGGGATGTTCAGCGTCGTCGCGATTTTGCGGCGGTGCGCGGGGTTCGCGAAATCATGGCCGCCGAGCAGGCTCGTGACGTTGGCGAAGAGCCGCGAGCCCATCGCGTTGCACTGGCCGGTGATGCTGTTCGCGCCGGTGCCGGGCTTGCCGATGTGCCCGCCGAGGAGGGCGAGGTTGATGATGGCCTGCGCGGTGCGGGTGGATTCGTGGCCTTGATTCACGCCCATCGTCCACCAGAACGACACGCGCTTGCCGGGCTTCACGCTCTCGGCGAGGCGATAGATTTGGCCGACAGTTAAACCCGACTTCGCCGCGACGGCGTCCGGCGTGAACTCGCGCACGAACTCGGCGAATTCCGCGAAGCCGCTCGTGTGCGCGTCCACAAACTCGCGGTCCACCCAGCCGTTCTGGATGAGCAGGTGCGCGACGCCGTAGAGCAGCGCGAGGTCGGACTTCGGCGCGAGCGGCAGGTGCGTGGTCGCGGCCATCGCGGTCTCGGTGGCGCGCGGGTCGAGCACGATGATTTCCGGCGAACGGCGGTTGCGCAGCACGCGCTGCCACATGATGGGATGCGCCACGCACGGGTTCGCGCCGATGAAGACGAGCACGTCCGACTCCTCGAAGTCCGCGTAGGTGAACGGCGGCGCGTCGAAGCCGAAGCTCTGCTTGTAGGCGACGGCGCTGGTGGCCATGCACTGGCGCGTGTTCGAGTCGCAATGCAGCGCGCCTATGCCGAACTTCCACAGCGCGCCGAGGAAGGCCATTTCCTCCGTGCAAATCTGCCCCGTGCTCAGGAACGCAACGCTCTCCGGCCCGTGCTGGTCCATGATGGCTTTGAACTTCAGCGTGAAAACCTGCATCGCGTGGTCCCAGTCGGTCGGCTCCAGCTTGCCGGTGGCGGGATTGCGAAGAAGCGGCGTGGTGGCGCGGTCGGGCGCGGCGAGCGGCGTGAGGGCTTCCCAGCCTTTCGGACACGCCATGCCGAGGTTGACGGGATAATCGGAGGTCGCGGAGAGATTCACCGCCTGGCCGTCTTTGAGATGCACATTCAAGCCGCAGCCGGTGGAGCAAAAGCCGCAGACCATCGTGGTCGTCGCGTCGGGCTTGAGCCGCGCGGGGACTTGGCCGAGACCGAACTCGCCGGGCGTGCGCACGAGGTCGGCAGTGAGCGGGCCGGTCCACTGGCGGAGAAGCGTGTTGGCGGGGGAAGAAGCCTCAACACAAGGACGCAAGGGCGCAGAGGCGCAAAGTTCATTTCCGCTTTGCGCCTTCGCGTCTTCGCGTCGTTGCGTTGAAAGGTTGGTGCTCATCAGACAGGCATTTTGTCCGGCGCGACGGAGGTGAAGAACAGGTAGCGCTCGGCGAGTTCGCCCAGCAAACACAGGCCGAGGGTGCTGATGGCGAGCGCGGTGGTGGCGCTGCCGGTGGCGATTGCTATGGGGAGGAACACACCGCCCGCGAGCCCGGCGAGGAGGCGCGTGGCAAGCACCCGCCGAAGCGCGCCCGTTTGCAGCGCGGCGGTGCGGCGGAGCTGAGTCCAGCGGTCGGAGTCGGTGTCGGCGTGCTTCAGCACGGCGAGTTCACAGCTGAGCTTCAGCAACGTTGCGATAATCAGCACGTCCGCGATCAGTGGCACCGGATGGATTGCCAGCGCGAGGGCCAATCCGAGCACGAGCACGGTGCCGAAGAAGCGCGGGGCGGTGTGACGGAGGCTCCAGAAGGCGCGATGCGTGTCGGAATAGACCATGGCCTGCGCGAAGACGGCGGCCAGTGCGACGGTGGCTACGGTGAAGGTGACTAGTGAATAGTAGTGGGCCAAGGGCGGGAGCCAGCGGGCGGCGACGCTGACAACGGCGACGCCGGCGAAGGCGTTCAGGGCCATTGCTTCCCGGCTCAACCAGCTCGTGCGCCAACCGAGCCAGACGCGCCAGGCTTTCAGCGGTTGACCGAGGTGGAAGACGCTGGCGGTGAGTCCGGCGAAGAGCAGCGCGAGCGAAGCGAGTTCGAGTGGAAAAGACTTTGCGCTGGTGAGCCGAGCCGCGAGGAGCCCGCCGATGCCGGCCTGCGTGAGCACGAGCATGAGGATGAGCGGCCAGTGCGCGGGCTGCGGACGCGGCTGGTTGTGGTCGACGGCACGGAGGTCGGCGGCGGGTTTTGTGGTGACGTAGCGCGTGGTGGGGAGAGTGATATGCGGGGAGGGCGAGTCGGGGAGCCAAGGTGAGAGCAGGTGGGAAAGTGAGAAAGTCGGAAAGCGAGAGGAGTTGCCGGACGCCGTCACACTTTCTCGCTTTCCTACTCTCTCATCTGCTTCGCCGACTGAGCTGCGGAAGTTTGCCGTCACCGAAGCGGTGTTCACCACGGAGATGCGGATGGCCTCGTTCGGGCACGCTTGCACGCAGGCGGGGGCTTCGCCGGCGGCGAGGCGGCCGTGGCACAGGTCGCACTTGCGCACGATGCCGCGGGCTTCCGAATACTTCGGCACGTCGTAAGGGCATTTCAGAATGCAGTAGCTGCAGCCGATGCACTGGTCGTCGAGGTGGCGGACAATGCCGGTGAGCGGGTCCTTGTCGTAGGCGAGGACGGGGCAGCCTTCGAGACAGCCCGGTTCCACGCAGTGGTGGCAGGCGGTGGTGACGGTTTGCTGGAGCGGGACAACGCGGTTGCCGCCGGTTTCGCATGGCATCGTTGCTTCGCCGAACAACGCGCCCACTTCGCGCCAAGCCTCGCCGTCATCGAGGCCGTTGAGCGAGTGGCAGGCGGTGACGCAGGCCTTGCAGCCGGAGCATTTGTCCAGATCCACCTCGAAGGCATACTGCTCGCCGGGGCGCGGCGCGGAGGCGGGCAGCAGCTTGCGGTAGTGCGGCGTGGTGAGTTCGTGCCGCTCGTGCGCGCGCGCGAAGGCCTCCACCGCCGTGAGCTGCCGTTGCTCGTCCAGCAACGTGTCCACGAGGGAACGTCCGCCGGAATTCGCTCCGTCCCATGGAGCAGCTTGGTGAAGCGGCCGCATCTCAAGTCCAGCGCTTGCAATCGCGGTGCCAGCCGGCTGGTGTCAGCGCATTCAGGGTGTGAAATGTCTTCAACGGGTGGATGAGCGGGGCGATTGGATCCCGCAGCGTGGGCCAGCCAAAACGGCCCCTAGGCATCACCTGGGCGTTGGGAGCGCATCGGGGCCGGTTGGGTGAGAGTCAGGCCTGTCGGCCGACATGTTGGCATTTAGGCAAGGTGGCCAAAGACGGCCCGAAGCCGGGCAACCTGCCGGGTGCGACCTAGAAGTTCAGCACCATCTGCAAGTAGAGCCAGTCGGCATCGGCAGCTCCGCCGACATTCTGGAACGACTGCTGTTGATACTTGCCGACGAAGTAGTGGGAGTAACCAGCTTCGATGCTCGTGAATTTGTTCAAGGCATACCCGCTGACCAGGTTCAACTCAGCACCCAGGGAACTGCTGAAGCCGGGGACGCCGCGATAGCCGGCCCCGACGTTGGGCGTGACGAGCGATCCGGGGATGCCGGCACGAGGAATGCCGGCGACATTATAGTAGACGTCCGAGGTGTCCGCGAGCCAGAAGAAGTGGCCTTCTAGCGCGAGCGTCCACTGCGCGGTTGGCTTGGCGGTGAGACTCAAACGCAGATTGTGCATATTCTGCCAAGACACGTAGTCGCCATAGCCATAGAACTTATGGTTCGTGGGATACAGGTTGTCGAACGTGCCGTGCTTGCCGTCCGTGGGATTCGAGTCGCCGGAGGCGTAGTTGTATTCCAGTGAGAGCCGGGGCGTGGCGACGACATCAGCGAAGGTGTAGCCGATGTTGCCGGTGAAGGCCATGGCTAGGTGCTCGAGGCGCGGAGCCGTGGGTGAACCGTTGGCGGGATTGCCGGCCTGCGTGCCCGCGCCGACGGTCTGCGCCACGCCCGCGTCGGGTCGGTCGTTGATGTAGTTGCCGAACTGGAAGTTGTATTCCAGCGTGTAGTCCCAGTTGCCAAAGTCGCCGGGGTTGGACTTCCACCGGGTGCCGAGGGTGTAGACGTCACGGCCGGAGAAGTTGAAGGGCGCGGGATCCAAGGCATTGCCGCCGGCGAGCACCGCGCCGCCAAACTGACGGGGATTGGCGCGGCCCACATTCCGGGAGAAGAAATACAGCTCGGCCGTGTTCTTGGGCACCAGTTTGGTGGTCAGATGCAGGCCGGAGAAGGTCTCGTAGTCGCTGGGCATGTTGAAGTTGTTGTCGTCCGGGATCACCAGCCGCGTCCCGAATGCCTCGGCGGTGAACCACTCGTGCTGCCAGCGCACCTTCACGCCATCGAAGACGCGGCCGATGTTGTTCCAGGCGAAGGCGCCAACCAGTCGTTCATCGCCGTAGCTCAGCTCCTGCCGGCCCACCTTGATGGAGACGGGGAATTCCTTGTGATTGCCGATGGTGAAGTTGGCCTGGTGCAGTTCCGCCGGTCCGTCGGAGTCAGGACTCGAGCCGACATTGATATTGGGAGCCGCGCCGCGGTTGTCGCCAGTGACGAAACTGCTGCGACCCACGACCAATGCGTTCCACCACTTGTCCGTGTAGCCGGCGCGGACCAGCAGTTTGTTGGCAAGAAAAGCGTTGTCGTTGCCTTTGCCGGCGACAAGACCAGCCAGAGCACCGGCAGGCATCGCTGCCCGAAACTCATGGAAAGGCGGAGCCACCAAGGCGTTGTCCCGCACCTCGTAACGGCTGCGGAACTGGCCGCCGAAATCCCAGTTGGACCAATACGGATCCTTGGCGCGCAGCTCCTGGTTGAGGAAACCGGGGAATGGCTGCGTGGGCGGCGGCGGCGTGTATTGCGCGTGGGCGGCGGGAACGGCGGCGAGCAGCAGCGCGCCGGTAGCGAGGTTTTTTGCGTTGAGGTTCATGCCTTCGTGTTCTGATTTCTGTTGGGTTGCGGAGTCCGGACGGTTCACGCCCGAAAATGTCACCAGCGTTTGTAGGGGAGAAACTTCCCGTTCATGGTCAGCAATACCCGGTCGCCCTTCGGGTCGGGCACGCGCTGGATGTCCATGGTGAAGTCGATCGCGCTCATGATGCCCGCGCCGAACTTTTCCTCGATCAGCTCCTTCATGGTGCGGCCGTAGACGTAGATGATCTCCTGAAAGCGATACTGCAGCGGCTCCTTGGGCACGGTGGGCGCGGATTCCCCCTTGTCGGCGAATTCGGTCAGCGCGGCGGCGACACCGGGTCCCAGCCCGAGAAACTTCGCGACCTTTTTGGCCTCGGCTGGGCCGAGGGCGTTCTCGCCGAGACACGCGGAGGTCACGTAAACTTCCGACAGGCCGGCGGCCTTCCCGATGGCGGCCCAAGTTTTTTTCTTCACGCGCTTGGCGGCGAGAATCGTTTCGGTCATGTGGGTCTTGTTCATGGCAGGATCATGCGGGGGCCATCACCGAGGCGTCCTTGGGTGCGGGCGGGGCGGGCGAAACCGGGGCGGCGGGTTTGGTTTTGTGTTTGTGGGCGTGGATTTCGAGGAACTCGATGAGCCGCTCGCGGAGCTTGTAGTAATCCGGGTGCTCCATCACCGCCTGGCGGTTGCGCGGCCGCGGGAAGTTGACCTCGATGATGTCGCCGACCTCGGCTTCGGGGCCGTCGGTCATGCAGACAATCCGGTCCGAGAGGAATAGCGCCTCGTCCACGTCGTGCGTGACCATGAGGGCCGTCTTCTGGTCCTTGCGCCAAAGCTCGATGAGCACCTGCTGGAGTTCCCAGCGCGTGAGCGAATCCAGCATGCCGAACGGCTCGTCCAGCAGCAGCATCTTGGGCGAGAGGGCAAAGGCACGGGCGATGCCAACGCGCTGCCGCATGCCCTGCGACAATTCGGCGGGCTTCTTGTGCAGCGACTCGCCGAGACCGACGAGGGTGAGGTAATACTCCGCGATCTGGTGCCGTTCCTCCGTGCTGGCCGTGTAGAAGACCTGGTTCACCCCCAGCAAAACATTTTCCATCGCCGTCATCCACGGCAGCAGGCAGGGCGACTGGAAGACAATCCCCCGGTCGGGCCCGGCCCCGGCGAGCTCCTTGCCAGCAAGGATGATGGCACCGCTGGTGATTTCGTTCAGCCCCGCAAGCATGGAGAGGACGGTGGACTTGCCGCAGCCCGAGTGGCCGATGAGGCAGACGAATTCGCCCTTCTGGATGCGGAGGTTGAAGTCCTTGACGATGGTCGCCGGGCCTTTGGGCGTCGGGTAAATCTTCGTCAGGTTCGAGAGGTCAACGTAGGCGCTCAAGGTGGGGGTGGTTGGGGCGGTTCAATTGATCTCCACGACCTCGGTCTTGATTTCGCTCCGGCGGATGGGCTTGCGCCGGCCGCCGATGAGCGGCGGCGGGCCGCTGAGGTCTTCGGGCATGAGATCGGGCAGCACCAGGGTCTTGGTGAGGGTGACCGCCTTTTTCTGGTTGGATGCGACCAGCCATTCCATCACCTCGCGGCGGAGCTGCTTGAAGCGGGGTTCGTGGTTGAGAGCCTTGCGGTCCCGCGGCCGCGGGATGTCCACGGCGAAGGACGGTCCCAGGGTCGCGGCCGGACCGGCACTCAGGGGGATGATGCGGTCGGCCAAGTAGATGCCCTCGTCCACATCGTTGGTGATGAGGACGACGGTTTTCCGGCTTTCGCCCCAGATGCGGGAAATCTCATCCTGCAAGGTGGCGCGGGTGAGGGCATCAAGCGCCGAGAGCGGCTCGTCCAGCAGCAGAATCTGCGGATCCATCGCCAGTGCGCGGGCCACGCTGACGCGCTGGCGCATGCCGCCCGACAGCTCGCTCGGGCGCTTCTCGCGCGCGGGAGTCAGGTTGACCATCGCAATGAACTTCTCGGTCTGCTGGCGTTTGGCCTCGGGCGAGTGGTTCGGGAACACCTGCTCCACGGCGAGGTGGATGTTTTCAAAGACCGTGAGCCAGGGAAGCAGCGAGTAGTTCTGAAAAACGATGCCGCGGTCCGGCCCGGGGGCGGTGATCTCCAGGTCGTTGAGCGTGGCGGTGCCGGCATCCGGCCGGAGCAGGCCGGCGATGAGGGAGATGAGCGTTGTCTTGCCCGCGCCGGAGTAGCCGACGATGGCGACGAACTCGCCTTTCTCCACGGTCAGGTTGATGTCGCGGAGCACCTCGGAGCGGGCGCCGTTCGCCCCGAAGCCTTTGGCCACCGCCTTCAGTTCAAGATAGGGCATGAGGGAAAGGGGGCTTCACGCAAAGGCCGCAGGGCGGACGGTGATGTGGGACGTGGACGGTGGGTGGAATGTCCGATTGCCGGGAAGGAATCCCGTTCCTCCTTGGTCCGCCGGGTGCCTTTGCGTGAAGCGGTTCTGCTTTCATTGCACTGTTCAGTTCACCGACAAAACGGAGTTCCAGCCGCCGAACGGGTTCGGGGCGGCCTCGCGCGCCGCGGGATCGGGCAGCCAGGTCCCGTCCACCACGAACAGGTATTCGTAACGGCCCGGGGAGAGCTTCAGTTCGCCCTGCCACTCGCCGCCCTTGGCCGGGCGCAGCGGCGTAGCGCCAACCTTCCAGCCGTTGAATGAGCCGGCCACAAAGACCTCCTTCGCGGCCGGCGCGCGGAGCGTGAGTGCAATCGGCGCAGGGCCGCCGGCGGGCTTGGTGCCGTTCAGCGGGTTTTTCAGCACGCGCACCACCTGGCCGAGCACGGCGGCGGACTTTTTGGTCAACGAGCCGGCGGATTTGGGTGTGCGGGGGGCGGGCTTGGTGCTTTTCATAGTCAGGCGGTTTTGAAACGTGACTCCACGAGGCTCATCAGACGGTCCAGGACGAAACCCACCACGCCAATCGTGATGATGCACAGTATGATGTGCTCGTAGAGGAGCGCGTTGTATTCCTGCCAGAGGAAGCCGCCCACGCCGGGCCGGCCCGTGAGCATCTCGGCGGCCACGATGACGAGCCAAGCAATGCCCAGGCTGAGGCGGAAGCCGGTGAACATGTAGGGCAACGTCGCGGGGATGAGCACCTTGGTGAGCGTCTTCCAGCGCGAGAGCTTGAGCACCTTGGCCACGTTCAGGTAGTCCTGCGGCACGGCGCGCACGCCGACGGCGGTGTTGAGCACGGTGGGCCACATCGCGCAGATGGCGATGGTGAAGAGCGCGCCCAGTTCGCTCGCCTGCTTGCCTGCGCCGAGGAACAACACCAACCCCAGCGGCAGCCACGCGAGCGGCGATACGGGGCGCAAAACCTGAATGATGGGGTCGAAGGTCTTGGTAAACGCCTTGGACAGCCCGAGGCAGAACCCAATCGGCGTGCCAATGATAAGCGCGATGGCGTAGCCCTTGGCCACCAGGATCAGCGAATACCAGGTGAAGCGCAGGATGCCCTGATCCATTTCCCCGCGCTTCTCGAACGGCTTGAGCACATAGTCCTTGCTCGCCTCCCAGGTCTTCTGTGGCGAGGGGAGTTCCTTTGCCCAGGTTTTGCTCGAGATCTGCCACACTAGGAGCACCACGGCGACGCCGATGAGCGGCAGGATGAGCCAGTCAAACTTGAAGGATTTCATGGGGAGCTGGAGAGATCAGGTTTCGGTGTTCAGGGTTGCGGTGCGTTGGACCCAAGTCTCCGCAGCGGAGAACAGCACGAGGGTGAAGCCAATAAGTGGGGAGATAAGGCTCTTGATGACCACGGCCCGATCCACCGCACCATTCAGCCAGTGGTCGCCCTGGTTGATGGTCGCTTGGAGCAGGCCGACCGACAGCCCGAGCCGCACCGCCCTCCGCCAGACCGAGGGCTGGCGGAAGGCTTGCGCCCAGAGTGCACGGCTTTTGTCGGTGGCATTCATGAATCGGAATACCTCAGAAGGGCTCACCCAGCCGTTCATCCCTTTACCGAGTTCACGGCAAAGCCCTTCGCATACGCCTCCAAGTCGCCTTTCGGATCGAACTTCACGCCGTCAAACATCTCCCAGCCGGAGTCGTCCTGCGTGCGGTCAGTGACGCCGATTTCCTTCATGGCCTCGGCGTAGATGTCCCCGCGCATGACCTGTTTGGCGACGCCGTCGTAGTCGGGCTTGCCCGTGACCATGCCCCAGCGGCGGAACTGCGTGAGCCACCACTTGGCGTATTTGGGCTGCGGGTAATTGCAGTTGCGCTTGCTGAAGTGCATGGGGAACTCGTCGGTGATAGGCGGGCGGCCATCGCCGTAGTCGTGCTTGCCGAGGAGGCGGCCAAGGATGACTTCCTTGTCGCAGTTGATGTAGTTGGGCTTGCTGACGATGTCGCACTGCTCGGGGCGGTTCTTCAAGTCGTCAAGCCACACGCTGGCCTCGTGCAAGCCCTTGAGCACGGCCTTGACGGTCTTGGGATTCTTCTCGGCGAACTCCAGGGTGAACGCGGCGACCTTCTCGACGTGGTCCTTCCACATGTCCTGCGTGGTGACACTGGTGAACCCAATCTTGTCCGCGATGGCGCGGGCGTTCCACGGCTCGCCGACACAGAAGCCGTCCATCTTGCCGATCTTCATATTGGCTACCATCTGCGGAGGCGGGACGGTGATGAGGGAGACATCCTTGTCCGGGTGGATGCCGCCGGCGGCAAGGTAGTAGCGCATCCACATCGCGTGCGTGCCGGGCGGAAAGGTCATGGCGAAGGCCATGGGCTCGCCAAGCTTCTTCGCCTTCTCGACGAACGGCTTCAGCCCTTTTGGGTCCGCACCGACCTTGCCTTTCAACTCGGCCTTGAGCGTGATCGCCTGGCCGTTGCGGTTGACCAGCCAGGGAATGATCATCGGCTTTTTCGGCGAGCCCAGCAGACCCATCGTGCTGGCGATGGGCATGCCCACCAGCATGTGCGTGAACTGGTTGTCGCCGGAGGAGAGGGAGTCGCGGATGGCGGCCCAGTTCGCGCCTTTGGCCACAGTCACGTCGAGGCCGTATTTCTTGAAGAAGCCCTTCTCCGCACCAATGACAAATGGCGAGCAATCCGTCAGCGCAATCATGCCGCAACGGAGCTTGCTGGTTTCAGGGGCGTCGCTGGCATACGCGCCGCCCACCCACCCGCGCGGCAGGCCGCCCAACAATGCGCTGGCACCGAGGGTTTGGCCCATGCGCGAGAGGAAGCGGCGGCGGGAGGAAGATTGGTCAAGCATGGAGGGTTGGATTGGGTTCATGTTCAGGGTTTGTCCGGGAGTGTTGCTCACTCGAAACGAAATAAAGCGGGCAGGATGCCAACACTGGCCCGCGGGTTGCTGAGAGATTTTCCGGTAACGAATGAACTAAAATGCTTACATGAGCGAACCCCTCGACAGCCGCCAGCTTCGTGCCTTTGTCACCCTCGCCAACACGGGCAGTTTTACGCGCACAGGCAAGGACTTGTTCCTCACCCAGTCCGCCATCAGCCACGCCATCAAGGCGTTGGAGGAGGATGTTGGCTGTCGTCTTTTTGACAGGGTGGGCAAATCCGTGGCTCTCACCCCGGCGGGTGAACAGCTGCTTCACCATGCCAAAGGGATTCTCGCTGAAATGGGGTTGGCGCGCGCTGCACTGGAGCGGCTGGGTAAATGGGGTCGCGCGCACTTGCGGCTGGCCACGAGTGAGGCTGCATGTGAGGCGCTCCTGCCCGGCGTCCTCGCCCAGCACAAGGAACAGTTTCCGCAATGCCAGGTCACGGTTGCGTCTGCGGACATGAGCGAGGCGGTGGAGCTGCTGCACAATGGCCACGCTGACCTGGTGTTAAGTCTGGAGCCCGGTCCTGAGGCGGGCGTGGAGTTCGTGCCGCTGTTCAACGATGAGCTCATGTTCCTCGTCAGCGCCGAGCATCCATGGGCCGTCGCGCGTCAGGTCGCCCGGGATCAGATTCCCGTTCAGCCTTACATTCTCTACAGCCGGGCGAGTTTCACCTCGCGGCTCGTGGAAAACTATTTCCGGCATGAGGAGATGACCCTGCTGACCATGATGGAGGTGGGCAGCATGAGCGCCATCCGCGAGATGGTGGGTCGGGGACTGGGCGTGAGCATCCTCGCTCCGTGGGTGGCGCATGAGGAGATATCGGTTGGCCGGTTGGTGGCGCTGCCGCTGGGACGCCGCAAGCTCACCCGTTGCTGGGGCGTGTTACATCGACGCGGCCGCCGGCTGAATCTGGCCGAGGAGCAGTTTGTAAACTTGTGCCGTCGCGAAGGGGCGAAGCTCGTTGGCACCGCCGCCAAGCCCGGCGCTGCCGCTGCTTGAACGCGGGGCTCCGGCCCCAGACTACTTTCCGGCAATCATCCTCGCCGAGGCGGGCATTGCGCCTCCGTCCGAGTCCCACCAGAATCGTCGGATGTTGTCGCGCGCCCGCCCGTTTCAGTTCGAGCAGGGTGCCGTTCATTTTCCTGAGCTGGGATTGTGGCTCGACGCGCACCGCAGCCGCAGCGCGGAGGAATGGGTGGTGATCACTCATGCCCATGCCGACCACATCGCGCGGCACAAGCGCGTCATTCTCACTGAGCCCACGGCCCGCCTGCTGCGCCAGCGGCTCGGTGGCCGGCGCGAGGAACGCATACTTCGATTTGGTGAGCGCATCGAACTGCGCGGGCCGCAAGGCGCGTTTGCCCTCACGTTGCTGCCGGCCGGGCATATCCTTGGCAGCGCGATGGCCTTAGTGGAATGGACCGGAGGAACGCTGCTTTATACCGGCGACTTTCGCCTGCGCCCCAGCCCGGCCTGTGAACCGTGCGAATTCGCGGCGGCCACGGGCTGTGACTGGCTGGTGATGGAAACCACCTTCGGCCGACCTGAGTATGTCTTTCCGCCAATCGAGCAAGTTGTCAGTGAGTTGCTGAACTTCTGCCATGGCACACTCGCTGAAGGCGCGACTCCCGTGCTGCTCGGCTGGACGCTCGGCAAAGCTCAGGAACTCCTCTGTCATCTTGCGGACAGCGGGATTCGGGTCCTGGTGCATCCCAACATTCATCCGCTGGCCCGCGTGTATCGGCGCAGCGGCATCCGCATGGCTCCCTTCGAGCCGCTCCGGGTCAACCGCCTGCGGCGCGAACCTCAGCCCCCGCGTTGTGTGCTTGTGTGCCCGCCCAGCTTCCCTCGGTCACCGGAACGCGCTGCGCTGGGTCCCTGCCGGTTTGCCTTGGCGACCGGTTGGGCGCTTGACGCCGGCTGCCGGTATCGCAACGGGGTGGATGCCGCGTTTCCCTTAAGCGACCACGCTGATTTTCCCGAGCTGGTGCAGTTCGTCCGCCAGGTCCGGCCGCGCTGCACCTTCACCACGCACGGTTTTGCCGCTGACTTCGCCGCTTCCCTGCGCGACCTCGGCTTCGCCGCCGAGGCATTGGTCGCAGAGGAACAGCTTACTTTCCCCTTGGGCGTGGCCCCGCAAAGCTCCCGCCCGGCCTGAAATCAAATGGATTCGGCACTCAGCTCGTGCCGGTGTCCAAGTGCCCGCCGAGAGGTTGGCCAGTGATTAATCAAAATGACCCTCAAATTGGCTAGTCCATGCCCGCATAATTGCCGATCGCAGCTAAAACATCAGAAAAACCGGGCTTTTTGCTGGATTGAAGCGCGTTGCCCTAGGGCAAACTCCTGAGGAAAAAACCGTTGACGGGAAGCTCGCTCTCTGCGATACCAACACTGCACACGAAATAGGGAAAGCAATAAACATGAAAGCAAAAGCAATCTTCGCGGCCGGATTGGTGATGGCTGCTGCCGTGGCCCAGTCGTCCGCGCAAACCGTTTATTCGGTCAACGCCGTAGGGTTTGTGAATGTCGAGTGTCCTCCAGGGTTTTCAATGATTGCCAACCCTTTGGCGGCGGCAACGAACACTGTGGTTGCACTGTTTCCAAACGTTGCTTCGGGAACCCAGATTTTCAAGTTTAACCCAGCTACAGGCGGCTTCGTTTCTTCGGCCTACTCAAGCTTTCTTGGAGCATGGACTGACCCCAACATGACCCTCGTCCCTGGCGAAGGGTTCTTCTACCGTAATCCGGGCGCGTCGACCGTTACAAACACCTTCGTTGGCAACGTTCAACAAGGGACGCTTACGACCTCCCTCGGGTCGGGCTTCTCACTGGTTTCTTCTCAAGTTCCTCAGCAGGGGTTGGTTGCAACCGATCTTGGTTTGCCTACAGATGCCGGGACCACAGTATTTAAGTTCTCCAACGCTGCGAATGGGTATCAGTCGTTTGCGTTTTCTTCATTCCTTGGCGGATGGACGCCCAGTGAGCCCAGCGTGGGTGTCGGTGAGGGTTTCTTTGTCAAGCGTTCCGCGACAGGGAGCTGGACTCGTAGCTTTTCGGTCAATCAGTAAGTGTTGGTTTGGATAAAAACAGCCTAAGATTATGAAAATACTAAATCGCATCGCCGCTGTAGCTGCGCTAATTGTGACCGTCGCGACCTCGAATGCGGCTTACCAGATTACATTCAACACATTGAATGATTTGGGTAATCCGACCAATCCTGTCTTCGATACGGATGGCACTACCCGCCTTTCCGGCGCTAACGGTTGGGTTGGCCAAATTTATGTATCTGTTGGAGCCAATCCGTTCGTAGCAATCAAGGATAGCAGCGACGCCACTGCTGGTTCTAAGCAATTTGCCACGGGTGCTGCGGCCGGTTGGATTGTGGCTGGTGGTGACTTGACTGTTGCTGATCCTTCCGTTACTGCAAACCCTACGGCTGCTAGGTATCAACTTCGTGTATGGAATACAGCCAACGGTTCCTCCTACGAGGCCGCATCAGCGGTTGTTGGAGCCAAGGTCGGCGTATCCTCGACGGTGAATGTGAACTTGCTTGGATACACAACAGGCGCTCCGCCCATTGGCTATCCTCAAGCTAGCGGGTTCGGCTCCTTCGCGCTTACCGTTGTGCCTGTTCCTGAGCCCGCGACCATCGCACTCGGACTCTTTGGTGCTGCCGGCTTGCTCATGCGCCGCCGCAAGTAATTGCTCGTTCTCCTACTCAAAGCCGCCCTGTTCAGGGCGGCTTTTTTGTTTCCGCGATTGACATGAGGAAATGCCTGACTAGCATTTCTGCGTTCTGGTTGGCCTGTTCGTCTATCGGCTAGGACACGGCCCTCTCAAGGCTGAAAGATGGGTTCGATTCCCATACGGGCTACCAACCAATGCCAGCAGGTGCTGGTGCTTTTTCTCCTCTCGGTTTCCCTTTCTCAGTTCCTATAGGTTGGAAATTGGCTTTCAAGCCAGCGCCCTGCCCAAAGCCCTCGCACGTTCTGGCATCCGGTTAAGTCCTAACTGCGGAAGAGCGCAAAGAGTTGTGGCTCCTCGTTGACCGCCGCTGCTCCTGCCCGCATCTTTCGCGCGCACGCATGGAAGAACCGAGGCATCATGGTGAGACATTATCACAAGAGCTGGCCCGTTTGGTGGAGTCGGCTCCGGTAGATCAGCCGCTCACCCTGAACCGGCTGCTCCAGGACACGGGCGGACGAGGGCTGTTCCTCGTGGTCATCCTGCTGAGCCTTCCGTTCATCACCCCGATCCCACTGCCGGGAGTGAGCACGGTGCTGGGGCTGGTGATCGGCGTGCTGGCGGTGCGGCTGGCGGTGGGGCTGGCACCCGCACTGCCCTCATGGCTGGGCGATCGGTCACTCGATGCTGGAGCAAGTCGCAAGGTGCTGGCTGCGAGCGTCAAGCTCCTGCGTTTGATTGAGCGGCTGGCCAAGCCGCGGCGCTCGGCCTGGCTTGGTTGGCGGGCGGTCCGTTTCTTCAACGCCGGTCTGATGGCACTGATGGCCCTGCTGTTGATGCTGCCCTTTCCGCCCTTCCCGCCGTTCACCAATTCCCTGCCGGCCTGGTCGCTGATTCTCCTCGCCGCCAGCATGATGGAGGAGGATGGCTTGCTGATCTGGGTGGGCTACTTGCTCTCGGTCGCCACGGCGGTTTACCTCACGCTGATCCTTCATGTGATCGAGGCGGCCGGGCAGCGCGCATGGCAATACTTCTTCGGCGTGCTGCCCGGATGAAATACCGTTGGTCCATCGCTCCCGGGCAGCCCATGCTCGCCGCTGAACTGGGCAGGAAATTGGGGGTCTCTCCCTTGCTCGCGCAATGCTTGATCAACCGCGGCCATAGCGATCCGGTGGCACTCGCGCACTTCCTTGAGCCGCGTCTGCGCAATCTGGCTGATCCCTTTGCGTTGCCCAACATGGCCACCGCGGTCGGGCGCCTCTTGGCCGCGCGCAACCGGGCCGAGCCGCTGGTCATCTTTGGCGACTACGATGTGGATGGCGTCACTTCCACCGCACTGTTGCTGGAAGTCCTCCGTGCGCTCGGCTGGCGCGTGGATTTCTACCTCCCGCATCGCATGGACGAGGGTTACGGCCTGAGCCAGGACGGCGTGCAGAACTGCCTGGAGAAATTTCCCGGAGCCAAGCTCCTCCTCGCCGTGGACTGTGGCTCGACGGCCGTCGAGACCATCGCGTGGTTGAACGCGCGTGGTGTGGATGTGCTCGTCCTCGATCATCACCAAGTCTCGAATCCCGCCCCTGCCGCGCACGCGCTGGTGAATCCGCAGCTCGGGCAGCCATTCCGCGAGCTCTGCTCCGCTGGCCTCGCTTTCAAGCTCGCTCACGCAGTTGTGAAACACGGCCGCGAGCTCCAGCTGTCGGAGTTTGCCGCCTTCGATGTCCGCCCGCTGCTCGACCTTGTCGCGCTGGGCACCATCGCCGACCTCGTGCCGCTCACGGGCGAGAACCGCATTCTCGTCACGGCCGGGCTGGAGCGGCTGAATAACACGCGCCGGCCCGGGTTGCTCGCGCTCAAGTCAGCGGCGGGCATCGAAGGCGACATTGGCACCTACGAAGTCGGCTTCCAGCTCGGTCCTCGCCTCAACGCCGCTGGCCGCCTGGAGAATGCCGCAGAAGCCTTGCAGCTCCTGCTTGCGCCCACGCTCACGGCCGCCGAGCCGATTGCCCACGCGCTCGACGCGCGCAACCGCGAGCGCCAGGCCATCGAGCGCAGCATCACGGACGAAGTCATCGGCGCGGTGCGGTCGCGTTTCGACCCCGCGCGCGACTTCGTCATCGTCGAGGGGCAGTTGCTCTGGCACATCGGCGTGGTGGGCATCGTCGCGTCGCGCGTGCTGCGGGAGTTTTACCGGCCCACGCTCGTGCTGGGTGGCGACGCCGAGCAATGGCGCGGCTCGGGCCGGAGCATCGAGGGCTTCGACCTCGCCGCCGCGCTGCGCGAGTGCGACGACCTGCTCGTCCGTCACGGCGGGCACGCGATGGCCGCCGGCCTCAGCATCGCACCGGAAAAAGTCAACCCATTCCGCGAGCGCCTCAACGCGATCGCCCGCCGCACGCTGCGCCCCGAGCAGCTCCAGCCCGTGCTCAAGCTCGACGCCGAGATCGTGCTCCGCGAGCTGACCGTTGAGCGGCTGGAGGAGCTGGGCTGCCTCGCGCCGACGGGCATGGGCAATCCCGCCCTGCAATTCTGCGCCAGCGGCCTGCGCCTGCACCGTCCGCCGCTCCGCATGGGCAAGGAGCAGCAGCACCTGAAACTGCACGTCACTGACGGCAACGACGTGCGCGAAGCCGTGTGGTGGAACGTGCCGAAGAACTTCACTCCGCCCGCGGGCTTCGCGCTCGCCTTCACCGCCGAGGTGAACGAGTTTCGCGGCAGCCGCACGGTGCAACTCAAGGTGGCGGACCTGCGCGCGGAGTAGTGGAGCTTACAGCGTGTGACCGGAAACAGTGCAGGTCGGCGAGCCTGCGAGATTCGGTGCCGCCGAGTATTTCCCGCCTGATGGACACTTTGGCATCACCGAACCTTTCAAGTATCTCAGAACCGCCGGGTTGGTTAGGGAATAGCTGTCTGCCGGCAACCTCGAGTTCGCCAGAGCCCACTGCTGGGCTGCACCATCAATTTCCTTCAGGTTTTGAATGCAAGCGTTCTTTGGGCTGACGCGCCGGCTTGGTGGGCTGACGAAATTGGGAATCGCAATTCCCGCCAGTGCCAGCACGAGCAAAGCACCCAACGCGAACGCCCACACGGTTCCGTTTCCGCCATGGGGATCGTCGGGGCTCATGCCGGGAACTGTGTGGCCAAACGTGCAGAGTGGCAACCCCGGCTTGCGCACGCGCGATGCGGCATTCGTCGTCCAGCTACACTTTCCGCTTTGAGCATCGCGCGGCCTCCCGCACCCTCCGCCCATGCTCGATTTGACCCGTGACCCTTCCGCCGATCCGCTGCGCCTCTACCGCTACCGCGATGGCATTTACGCCGTGGACCTGCTCAACGCCGCCGTCGTTCACCTCGACTTCTTCACCTGGCTCGCGGCGCATCCCTCAGACGCGGCAACGATCTGCCGCGAACTTCAGCTCGCCGCGCGCCCCGTGGACGTGATGCTCACGCTGTTCAAGGCGAACGGTTTCGTCCGTGAGGAAAAAGGCGTTCACCACGTCACCGAAGTCGCGCGCGAGCATCTCGTGCAAGGCTCGCCGTGGTTTCTCGGCCCCTACTTCGGCTCGCTGAAGGACCGGCCCGTCACGCTCGACATGCTCAAGGTGCTGCGCACCGACAAACCCGCAAACTGGGGCAGCTCGAAGTCCGAGAAGGAATGGACCAAGGCGATGGAGGACGAGGACTTCGCGCGGCGCTTCACGGCGGCGATGGATTGCCGGGGCATCTACCTCGGGCGCGCGGTGGCCAAGGCGCTCCAGCCCGGCGGGCGCACGCGACTGCTGGACATCGCGGGCGGCTCGGGCATCTACGCCTGCGCCATCGCAGCGGGCCATGCGGGCGTGCATGCAACGGTCTTCGAGAAGCCACCGGTGGACCTTGTCGCGGCCAAGCACATCGCCGAGCGCGGCTACGCGGCCCGCGTGGACGTGCGCCCCGGCGACATGTTCAGCGACGCGCTGCCGACCGGCTACGACATGCATTTGTTCTCCAACGTCCTGCACGACTGGGACACGCCGGTGGTGAACAAGCTTTTGGAAAAATCCTTCGCCGCGCTTCCGCCCGGTGGCCTGCTCGTCATCCATGACATGCACCTCAACGCGGAGAAGACCGGCCCGCTGCCCGTGGCCGAGTATTCCGTCATCCTCATGCACTCGACGGAGGGGAAATGCTACTCGCTCGGCGAGTTGGCGGAGCTGTTCGCGCAAGTGGGTTTCCGTGACCTGACGCATACACCCACGGCCGCCGACCGGAGCATCGTCACGGCGGTGAAACCGGCGTGACGGAGCGCCGAGCATCGCTCGGCCCGACGTGCCGTTGGCCAATTCATGCCGAGCAATGCTCGGCGCGCCGCGTCAACGCACGGTGAAGGGCAGGGTTGTCTCGGCCTCCACCACCGGCAGCGAACGGGAGGTCACACGTTGTTGCAGGTTCACCTCGAAGGGGCGCGCGAGGCTGTTGCCGGCGTGGTCTTCGAGCGCGGTTTGCACCCGCAGCGTGTATCCGCCCGAGGTCCAAGGCCGCTCCGGCACCAGCCGCCACTCCTGCTCGCCGGGCTCGACGGCGACGGTGCCCGCGACTTCACCCGTCGCCGAGGTCACGCGGAGCATGCGGTTCAACGTGGCCCAATCCAGCGGATGCGGAAAGCCGACGCGCAGCGGCTCGCGTGTCCCGGCGGGGGGCGCGTAGACCTTCCAGTCGCGCGTGGCGAGTTGCTCGTGTAAGGGCGTGATGGCGCGGAAGGCTTTGGTCACATCGCTGCCCAGCGGCGCGCCGTGCGCGGAACGCCAGCGGCCGTCAATGACGAGCCGGTATTCGCCACCCTCGTGCAGCACAGGGCCAAACTCGACGTTGAGGTTCACGCCCGCCTTCTGCCGGCCGGGATGGAACCACAGCGTCAGCCGCCGTCCGTCCGGCGACCAGAGCTCCGTCTCGCGGAACGGCGCTTGCACCTCGCGCCCACGCGCGTCCACGAGCCGGCATTGCTGGAGGAAAACGCCGCCTTCCATCGGCTCGGAGAAGACGAGGTAGAACTTGAGGTGGTTGGCGGGCAGCCGGTCGCTGGTGGGGTAGATGGCGAGCAGCTTCGGCGCAGCGGCGGGCGCGGGTGCGGCGGTGCGGTGCTCGGCGCGCAGGCTCAGGCCGGGGCGTTCCAGACGCGCCGTGTAAGTCTGGCCGGGCAGAAGCGGCAGGCTGGGGCGAAAGCGGAGTTGTGCGCCGACGAGCGCGTAAATCCCCGCGATGGGGACGCTGCTAGGCTTGCCTTCACCGAGCCACAAGCCAAACCACGGCTGCGCGGCGCGGGTGAGTTCGGCGGTGGAGTCGCGCGGCCAGAACTGCGCGTCGCGCGCTTCTGCGACGACCTCGATTTGGAGCGGGTCTTGCGCAGCGGGCGTGAAGAGCAGATTGACGGGAGCGGACTTTTCAGCGGCCCAGCCAACCGGAGCCGCCAAGAACCAAAGCAGCAGTGAAACCAACGGCCCCAGCGGGGCCGCGCCACCGTAGCCGTGGGTGGGGTTCGCGAAGCGAACGAAACCCACGGCTATTGTTGTCAGGCTGCTCCGCAGCCCTTCGCTGGCAGACAGCGGGAGATGTTGGAGCCTCCTCACGTCGGCGGCTGCCGCGCTCACGGCAGCGGCGCGATTTCCAGCGTGAGCGCCGTGCCCTGCTCACGCAGGACCACGACCTCGGTGTTGCTCAACTTGTCCACGTGCACCGCGCCGAAGAGGCTGTCCACGATTTCGATGCCTTCCGGCCCTTTCGGCTGCTTCACGTCGCGGCGCACGGCCTTCTGGTTGATCTTCGCCTCGTCGCGGACCTTGATGTGCGACATGTCCACGCGCGCGCCCCAGTATTTGCTCGGGCCGAACAGGTTTTGGTGAAAGCGCTGGGTGTGCGTCACGAGCCATTGCTTGCCTTCCTTCTCGTAGGTGAACATGTCGAGCGGGCGGTTGCCGGAGCCAAGCTCGACGACGCTGGTGCCCTTCACCTGCGCGTTGGGCTTGAGGTCATCCAATTCAAACTTCGCGATGGGCGTGCACGCGAACGAACCGACGACGTAGTGCTTTCCGTTCTCCTCCATCGGCACGAAGCTCGTGATCGGAGCCTTGGTTTCCCATTTGCCGTGCGCGACGTGATACGTCTCCGCACTGACCGGCATCGCGCTGCCGCCGTGCGCGAGCGGGAGCGACAGCGTGAAAATCTTGCTGGAGAACTCCTCGTTCGAGGAACCGGCGGCCAGCACGCGGTCGCCGGCGAAGGCGACATCGGAGACATTGCCGACCTTGGCGGTGTCGGCGGCGGGCAGGGAGACGCGGGCGTGCTTGGCCTTCGCGTAATCCAGCGGCGCGGCCTGCCCGTCGGCGGTGACGATGACGATGAGCGAGGCGTTGTCCGGCTTGCGCGTGACGGAGAGATAGATTTTTCCGCTGGCCGGGTTCACGGCCATGTCGGCAATGGTCACGCCGCCCTCGGGCGCGCCGAGGCGGGCGGCGAGCAGCGCACCGACGTTGTCCACGCGCTGCTTGAGCTTCTGCACCGGGCCGGTGTCGCCCGTCTCAATGGCCACGATGGCCGCGTGGCGCGGCTCCGTGACGAGCAGCAGGCCGCCGGGGCCGAAGGACATCGCGCCGACGGAGCGAAGCTTGGGGTCGCCGGTGGCGGCGTCCTTGAGATGGCTGGCGGCGGGGAGGCTGGTGGACAGCGCGGCAAACAGGGCCGTGCCTGCGAGGAGAGAAGGGATTGAGCGCATGGAGACTTAGGCGAAGGCTGCGACGGGGGAATTCACGCTGGCACGGTCGAATCGCGAGTTGTCTTCGCCGGCCGGCTGCGGTTTATTGACCGCACGCTATGACTCGCCAACAAGTGCTCGACCAATACTTCATGGACGCGCGGCACAAGCTCATCGAAGTCGCCGCCTTCCTCGACCGCGTGGACCGTTCCGAAGGCGACGCCGACTTCCGCCTCGACGCCTTCCGCACCGCGCTGAAGCACCTGGCCGAGAAAAAGCCCCACCGCGCCAAACGCGTCCTCCTCTCCTTCAGCGACCCGACGACGAAGCCGATTGCGAAAGCACCGGGCAAGGGCGCGACGGGTGCGTGGCCGGGGGCGAAGGTTTGACAACCCGCCCGTGAAACAGCACCGTTTCACGCCATGAACGCCGCCACCGCCAGCATTCGTGAACTCCGCACCGACTTCCGTTCGGTGAAGCGCAAAATCGAAGAGCACGGCGAAATCACCATCACTGACAACGGCCACGCCGCCTATGTGATGCGGCCAGCTCCGGTAAAAGCCACGACCAAGCGTGCGCCCATGCCCGACTACCTTTCCCGGGTGCTCAAGCGCCAGCCACGGGCGATGACCGAAGAGGAAACGCGCAAGTTCTGGGAGGAGGAGCGCGGTGACCGCTGAAGAAGTTTATGTGGATCCCAGCGCGTTGTGCCGGCTGTATCTGAACCAGCCCGGTTTGCGCGAAATGTCCGACTGGCGACGGCGCATCGGTGGCAGCCTGCCCATCACCCACCACGGACGGACCGAGGTCTTGAATGGCATTTGCCGCAGTGCCTTTACGGGACATTTCGGAGAAGACGAGATGGTGGAAGCCTTGGAGGAGTTTGAGGCGGATTTTGAAGAAGGCCGGCTGCATCAAGCGGATTTGCTTTGGCGTGCCGCGCTGAACCGCGCAGCAGAACTCAGCCGCACGCACACGCCGAGGTTGGGCACGCGCGCGCTGGATGTGCTACATGTGGCCTGTGCTTTGGAACTCAAGCTCCGGCACTTCCTCACCTTCGACGACCGGCAGGCAAAGCTGGCTACGGCGGCGGGCTTGAAGCTGGTGAAACTCTGACAACATGAAGCTCCGCCTCCTGCGACTTACGCTCGTTTTCTCCGCCCTCGCTTGGGGCGTTTCGCTCTTCGGCGTGTTCGCGAGTTGGCCGGCGGTGGAGACAGTGTTTCAGGAGCTTGGAGCCAAGGCCATCAAGCACGACCCGATGCTCGACTACTGGCTTCGCATGGCAGCGGGCTTGTTTTCACTGGTGGGCGTGCTGTTTCTCGTGCTCGCGTTTCGTCCGCAACAGCACTGGGCCATCATCCCGTGGTTCGGCGGCTTGATGCTGGTTGAGGGCATCGTGCTGCTCATCCACGGCTTGCGGCTACGCCTGTCGCCGATTCCATTTGTCGCCGACACGCTCGCCTGTCTCGGGGCAGGCGCGGCCATTCTCTATCTGTCGCGCGGCGCGTTTCTGCCACCTGCCGCGACTGAACACTGAACACGGATTTCTGGTCACTTCCCCATGCGCTACATCGAACCCCACGGCCACATGGTCAGTCGCACGACTGACGACTACCAGGACATGGTCACCGCCGGTTGCGCCGCCGTGTGCGAGCCGGCCTTCTGGGCGGGCTTTGACCGCTCGTCCGTGGACGGCTTCCACGATTACTTCTGCCAGCTCACCGACTATGAGCCGAAGCGCGCGGCGAAGTTCGGTCTGCCGCACTTCTCGTGGCTGTGCATCAACCCCAAGGAGTCCGAGGATGTGGCGCTGGCCACGGACGTCATCGGCCTCATCCCCAAGTTCCTCGACCGGCCCAACGTGCTGGGCATCGGCGAAATCGGGTTGAACAAGAATTCGCGCAACGAGATGAAGGTGCTCGAAATGCACGTGGACCTCGCCGCGCGGAACGACCAGCTCATCCTCGTCCACACGCCGCATCTCGAAGACAAGCTCAAGGGCACGCGCCTCATCCTCGACGTGTTGCGCAGCGACAAACGCATCCGCCCGGAGCGCTGCATCATTGACCACGTCGAGGAACACACCATCCAGCTCGTGCTGGACGCGGGGTTCTGGGCGGGCATGACGCTTTACCCGGAGAGCAAGTGCTCGCCCGCGCGCGCGATTGACATGCTGGACATCTATTCGCACGAGCGCATCTGGATGAACTCCGCGTGCGATTGGGGTGTGAGCATCCCGCTGGCGGTCCCGCGCACCGCGCTGGAGATGAAGCGCCGTGGCTGGCCGGCGGACTTGATTGACAAGGTGATTTACCGGAACCCCATCCAGTTCCTCAGCCAGTGCCCGAAGTTCAAGCTGCCGTGAGCCGGGCGGCGTGCGCGTTACTGACCCGCGTTCCGGGCCGGTGGAATGACGCTCTCAAATTCTCCCTCGCTGACGCGCGTGCGGAGCTTCTGGCTGGCCTTCACCTGCGCGGCGCGGCGGATGACCTGACCGGTCGCGGCGTCGGTGGTGATGGAGTAGCCGCGCGCAAGGACGTTTTCGGGTGAGAGCAACCGCAGGCGGCTCGTGAGTGCGGCGAGTTGCTCGCGGCGCAAGGCGAGCTGCGCAGTCGGTTTGAGGCGCTGCAGATGGCCCGCAGCCTGGTCGAGGCGATGCCGGCGCTCGCGCAGTTGGGTTTTCGATTCCCGCGTCAGGGCAAGCCCCGCGTCGTCCAGCCGCTGCGCCCATTCCTGCAAGCGCCGGCGCGGGTGCGCGAGCGTGAGGCGGTGGTGCAGGGCGGCGAAGGCTTCTTCCGCCGCATCAAGCTGCTGCCGCGCAAGCTGGTTCAGCCGCGCCGCTGCGTCTACCACGAACTCCCGGCTGGCGAATGTGCCTTCCGTAATCAACTCCGCCGCCGCGCTGGGCGTGGCCGCGCGCAAATCCGCGACGAAGTCCGCGATGGTGAAGTCAATTTCGTGCCCGACCGCCGACACGACCGGCACCGCCGACTCGAAGATGGCGCGCGCGACTGCCTCTTCGTTGAACGCCCAAAGGTCTTCGAGCGAGCCACCGCCGCGGGTGACAAGGATGAGGTCGAGCTTCGATGAAGGAGAGACGGAGGGAGGGAGAGACGGAGAGATGGAGGCGCGTGTCTCCCTCTCCCCCTCTCTCCGTCCCTCTATCTCTTTCTCCTGAGTCCCGGCAGCGGAGTAAGCATTCAACAACCTGACCGCCCTCGCCACTTCCGCCGCCGCCCCATCCCCCTGCACGCGGCACGGGACGAAGATGATTTCCAAGCCCGGCTGGCGGCGGGCGATGACGTGCAGCACGTCGCGGATGGCCGCGCCGGTGGGCGACGTGACGAGGCCGATGCGCTGCGGGTAACGCGGGAGCTTGCGCTTGCGCTCCAGCTTGAAGAGCCCTTCCGCCGCGAGCTTTTCCTTGAGCCGCTCGAAGGCCGCCTGCAACGCGCCCACGCCCTGCAACTCCGCGCTGCTGACGATGAGCTGATACTGCCCGCGCGCCTCATAGACCGTCACATCGCCGGTGAGCAGCACCTTCTGGCCGTCCGCCAGCAGCGAGCGGTGCGGCACGGACGTGTTGCGGAAGAGCACGCACGCGAGCTGCGCGCCCGCGTCCTTGAGCGTGAAGTAAACGTGCCCCGACGCCTGCGCGCGGAGGTTGGTGATCTCTCCGGAGACGGCGACCTGCCCGACCTGCTTCTCCAGCAGCCGCTTGATGTTCCCGGTCAGCTCCGAGACGGACAACACCTTGCGCACCGCTTCCGTCGGGAAGAGTTCGCCGAAGTCCCATTGGGATTTGGAAGGTTTGGCCATTCTATTCTAGGCCGAGATGTCCCTTCAAAGCCTTCGTGAGCAGACTCTGGAGGATCTCGACGCTTACCGAGACAGACCGCTCTTTGACCTGTGCCAATACTTTTCGCCAGAGCGCGTCGTTTCTTGCCGAATCTAAAAACTCGTGTCCCTTCCACGTCAGCCGCGTAACGACACAGACAAGTGGCAGCCCCTCGCCATCAAGTTGAACGTCAGCTTCGAGGAAGCCAGCGTTTGTGAGGAGGACGATGTGCTCTAGAATTTCTGCGGGCTCTTTGCCCGTGTAGCTAAACTGGTTTAGCAATTGGCCAGCTGGGGCAGACTCAACATCAAGAAGAATGCTGCGGATTAGTTCAAAATCTCTTCGCATAGTTCGTTTCCCAGCGATATCAATTTCAACCCGCCAGCGCCTCCGACACCCTCTGAATCGCCTTCGCCTTCCCCGTCGTGTCGTCCAGTTCGATGATCACGCCTTGCAGGAGCACGCGGTCGCGGGCCACGGAGAAACGGCGGGGCTGGCTGGTGATGAACCGTTCGATGATGGGCTGGATGTCGCGGCCCAAGCAGCTCTCGTGCGGGCCGGTGAAGCCCGCGTCGCACAGGAAGGCCGTGCCGCCGGGGAAGATTTGCTCGTCCGCCGTCTGCACGTGCGTATGCGTGCCCACCACCGCGCTGACCTGCCCGTCGAGCATTCGCGCGATGGCGATTTTCTCCGAGGTCGCCTCGGCATGCATGTCCACGAAGATGAAGGGCGTGTGCTGGCGGAGTTGCTCGACCTCGGGGCGCACGCGGATGAACGGGTTGTCCAGCGGCGGCATGAAGGTGCGGCCTTGCAGGTTGATGACGGCGAGCAACCGCCCGTCTGGCAGGCGATGCGTGGTGCTACCTTGGCCGGGCGAGCCGGGCGGGTAGTTCAGCGGGCGCACGAAGCGCGGCTCGCCGGTGAGCAGCGCGGAGACTTCCTTCTGGTCCCAGAGATGGTCGCCGCTGGTGATGACATCCACGCCGGCGGCAAAGAGGTCCGCCGCCGTCTCGGGCGTGATGCCGGAACCGCCGGCGGAGTTCTCGCCATTGGCGATGACGACATCAAGCCGGTGGCGCGCGCGGAGCGCGGGCACCAGCTCGGCCACGGCCTTGCGTCCGGGCGAGCCGACGACGTCGCCGATGAAGAGGATTTTCACGCGCGCGAGGCTAGCAGCTAAGCAGGTCAGGCTGGAAGCCTGTCCTGCGTTTGATAGCGTGCCCGCGTGCGTATAAAAGCTTGGTTCCCGACGTTCATCTACTGCGCGCCGCTGCTCCGCACGGGCGCGGCGCCGTTCAATGCGGAGCTGCTGAAGGAGGCTTACCAGCTCCGCGATTTCGACCGCGATGGCCAGCGGTGGTCGAAGCAGAACTACCCCGGCGGCTTCACCAGCTACGGCTCGTTGGACAAGCTGCACCAGTTCTCCTCCACGTTCACCGAGCTACAGCGGCGCATTGACCGGCATGTGAAGGCGTTCGCGCGCAAGCTGGACTTTGACCTCACGAACCGTCGGCTGGAGATGACCGACTGCTGGGTGAACATCATGCCGCGCCAGACCGCGCACGGCCTGCACCTGCACCCAACCTCGACGATCAGCGGCACCTATTACGTGAAAACGCCGAAGGGCTGCGCCGCCATCAAGTTCGAGGACCCGCGGCTGGACCGGTTCATGGCCGCGCCGCCGCGCAAGGCCGGGGCGAGCCGGGAGAACCAAGCCTTCGTCCACTACCCGGCGGAGGCGGGCAACGTGATCCTCTTCGAGAGCTGGTTGCGTCACGAGGTCCCCGCCAACCCGGTCGAGTCGGAGCGGGTGAGCGTCAGCTTCAACTACAACTGGTTCTAGGCGGGTTCGCTAGGGCTTGGCCGCCGCCTCCGGCGTGTGGCCAGGGATGACTGCGCCCTGCTGAATCCAACGGATAACTCGCATGACTTCGTCGGGCGTGAGCGTGCCCTTGCCGGTGGGTGGCATCACGTCGTCGTGGTCGGGGGGCAGCAGGATGAGCCGGACCAGGTTGCTGGCGAAGGGATCCCCGGGTTTGATCGCGAGCTTTTCGCTGTCGCCGCCTTTGAGTGCGACCGCCGGCTGGTCCATGCGGTATTTGCCCTTCTGCTTTTCCGGGCCGTGGCAGCTGAGGCACTTGGTGTCGAAGACGGGCTTCACCTTTTCGAGGTAGAGCCGCGCAACCTCGGAGTCGCCGGTGGTGGACGCCGTCGGCGAGGTTGATGCTGAAGGCTCCTCGATGAGGGCTTTGACGAATTCCGGCGCGTGCTTGGTGAGGTAGTTCGAGCCGTGCGTGAGATTGCCGCCCTCGTGGCCGGCGATGACGAGCAACGCAATGGTGCCCACCAGCAGCAGGCGGTAGCCGCCACGCAGGAGCGGCCGGGGCGCGCCGGCCGGATCGCGGTGGGCCAGCCATTGGGCCAGCAACGTCACCAGCGCGAGCACGCCGACGGCGATGCCGTGGTTTTTGTGTGAGACCAAGGTCTGCGGGTCGTATTCCGCGCCGGTCGCGCGCATCAGCCCGAGGCCGATGGTCAGGAGCGTGGTCACAACGCTCAGGCCGAGCATCAGCGTGATGACAGGTTGGATCTCCGGCTTGCGCCGCCAAAGCGAGTAGAGGTCCACCACAAAGGCCATCACCACGAAGCCGATCGGAAAGTGCAGCAGCACCGAGTGGAACGGGCCAAGGAACGGCCGCCACTGAAACAACCCGGCCGCCTCGCCGGCCAGCGCGGTTGGCGCGGCGGCGCCCAGCCCGGTGAACAGCAGCACGCCGGCCAGGGTCCGCAGTCTTCTTGAAGTTTGGGGCATGCAGGTGCGCCTTTCGGTAGATCGGGTGCGAGAACGGGGTTGCACGGAAGAAGTCGACTGCGGCCCGCGCTTCCGCACCGCTCCGATCTTGCCCAAGACTCCGCCAAGATTGGCGCGGGCCAGGTGGCATGAACCATTGCTTGCGGTTTGGCTGAGTCGCCACCATGTTGCGCGCGTGCGAATTGGTTTCCAGTCAGGCCAACGGAGTGAGCAGGAAGGCGAAGGCCGCCATGGGCTGGTGGTGTTCCTCCAGCGCTGGGCCATCAACACCTTGGCCATTCTGGTGGCGACGCATATCGTGCCCGGCATCGAGTATGACACGGCTGCCAGCCTGCTGGTCGCCTCGCTGCTCTTCGGCATCCTCATCACCTTTCTGCGACCGCTGCTGTTCCTGCTCACGCTGCCGCTCGTCGTGGTCACGCTCGGCTTGTTTGTGCTCATCATCAATGCCGGGCTGCTCTATCTCGTCGGCAAGCTGTTGAAGGGCTTCCACGTGGGCGGCTTCTGGCCGGCGTTCTGGGGCGCGCTCGTCATCAGCATTGTCTCGCTCGTCCTGAACACCCTTACCGGCACGGGTGAAGGCCGCCTGCGCGTGCGCCGCAAGGCTGCGAACGAGAAGCCCCCCGGTGACCGCGGCGGACCGGTGATTGATGTGTGAACGGAGCTGGTAGCGCTCGCGTCCCCCGGCTGCGTCAGACTCCCAGCAACCGCTCGATTTCCTCGTATGTGCGCACGACGTGATGCGCGTGCGTGAGCTTCTCCGCCGGCAGCGTGTTGGTGATGGCGATCGCCGTCATGCCCGCTGCGCGCGCCGCCGTGACGCCGGCCGCCGAGTCCTCAATCACGCAGCACTTCGCCGGAGCCACACCCAGCAGCTCTGCCGCGCGCAGGAACACATCCGGTGCGGGTTTGCCGTGGGCGACATCCTGCGTGCTGACCACGACGGGGAAGAACTGGCGCAGCGACTTCATCGCGAGCACCTCATCAATCACCACATGGACCGAGCCGGACGCGACCGCGAGCCGGTAATTGGCCGCGAGCTTGGCCACCAGTTCCGGTAGGCCGTCGAAGATGGGCTGTTCGCGCCGGATGATCTCGATGAGGTGGTTCTGCTTCCACGCGGTCAGCTCGTCCAGCGTCCACTTGGGATTGTGCTTCGCGATGAAGTCCAGCCACACCGCGCGGTCGGAGCGGCCGAGGTATTGCTCGAAGTGAATGCCATGCGTCTGGCCGTAGCCCATCTGCGCGAACACATCGAGGAACGCGCGCTCGTGACGCGGCTCGCTGTCAATGATGACGCCGTCCATGTCGAAGATGACGGCGGAGAATTTGGGGGCTGGCATCTGGGAGATGGGGAATGGGCGGAGCAGGATTGGGATTAAGATTTCGGCCAGGAGTGAGGCGTTCGGCCAGGAACAGTTCCTCCTGCCCGTAATCCTGATCCTAATCCTGCTCCTCGGTCTTCAATGAAACACCGACTCCTTCGGCCGCTCGACGAGGTGCAGCAAGTTGCCCTCCGCATCCGCAAAGAACAGCACGCGCCCGCCACCGCCCGCCGGCTTCGGCTGCTCGGTGAACACCACGCCGCGCCGCGCAAGTTCCGCCTGCGCGGATTCGATGGACTCCACGCGCAACGCCAGATGCCGCCAGCCAGCGATCCCGTTGTTGGCTGTGTCCTTCACGGTTCCGGTTGCGGCGTAAATCTCAATCATCAGCCCGCCGCCGAGTTCGAGGAAGAAGGCGGGTGGCGTCTGGCCGTTGTTGAAGCGCACCTGCGCGCCCAGCACGCGCACATACCAATCCTTGAGGGCCACGGTGTCGCGCGCCGGCAGGCCGAGATGCTCGACGGAGAATTTGAGTTCGCTCATGCGCCGGGGATTTCGGGCGAGCCGGCGGGAATCCGCAACCGGAAATGTCAAAGCAAGCCGGCCGTCTCCGGGTAGCCGCACAGCACGTTGAAGCTCTGCACGGCCTGACCGCTGGCGCCCTTCACGATGTTGTCCTCGGCGCTCATCACCAGCAGCCGGCCGGTGCGCGGGTCGAGCCGCCACGCGAGTTCGAGGACGTTCGTGCCGACGACGTTCTTGGTGTCCGGCAGCGCCTTGCCTTCGAGCACGCGGACGAACGGCTCGTTCGCATACGCCGCCTGGTAGCACGCGGCGATCTGCGCCCCGAGCGCGGCGGCCTCCTCGGCGGTGGCGAAGTGCTTCGCCGGCGCGAGGTAAAGCGTCGTGAGAATGCCGCGGTTTACCGGAATCAGGTGCGGCGTGAACTGGATGGTCACGGCGGTGCCTGCCGCGAGCGCGAGCTGTTCCTCGATTTCCGACAGGTGCCGGTGCTTGGGCACGCCATAGGGGCGCACGCTTTCGTTGCACTCGACGAAGAGGTAGTCCAGCTCCGCCTTGCGGCCCGCGCCGCTGACGCCGCTCATCGAGTCGGCGATGATGCCCTGCGGCTTGATGAGACCGGCGCGCAGCAGCGGCAGGGTCGGGAGCAGAATGCTCGTGGGATAGCAGCCGGGCGAGGCGATGAGCGTCGCGCCCCGGATGGCTGCCCGGTGCACTTCCGGCAGGCCATAGACCGACTTCGCGAGCAGTTCCGGCGCGGGATGCTCGTGCGCATAAAACTCCTTGTAGATGGCCGCGCTCTTGAGCCGGAAGTCCGCGCTGAGGTCAATGACCCGCGCGCCGCCGTTGAGCAGCGGCACGGCGAACTCCGCCGCCACGCCGTGCGGGAGCGCAAGGAAGACGACCTCGGCCTGTTTGGCGAGCACCTCGGCGTTCGGCTCCACGAAGCGCAGCGCCCGCGCCCGCGGATGGCTGGCGAATTTCGGGAACACCTGCGCGACCGTCTGTCCCGCCTGCTGGCGTGAGGTGACGGCCACGAGGTCCGCGTGCGGGTGGTTCAACAGCAGCCGGACCAGCTCTTCGCCGGAGTAACCGGACGCACCGACAATGGCGACTTTCGTCATGGGCGGGAGTTGTCCGCGTTGGCCAGAGGCTTGTCAACGGAGAGAAGCACTCCGGGCTCGCTTGGCCCGCGACGACCGCCAGACCAAAACGACCTCCGGCCCAGCGTTGACGGGGTGATGGCCGAAGGCGAGTATGCCGCCGAGGGCACGTGGCGGAATGGCAGACGCGCTGGACTTAGGATCCAGTGGAGCAATCCGTGCAGGTTCAAGTCCTGTCGTGCCCACCAACTTCACGCCAGCACACCCTTCACAATCTCCGCCTCGCGCTCCAATCCGCTCAGGCGCATGTCCACGCCGAGGTGCTTGAAGGTGAGCTTCAGGTGGTCCACGCCCATCAGGTGCAGCAGCGTCGCGTTGAGGTCGTTCAGGTGGACGGGGTCGCGCACCACGTTGTAGCTGAAGTCGTCCGTCTCGCCGAAGACCGTGCCGCCCTTCACGCCACCGCCGGCCATCCACATGCAGAAGTTCCGCGGGTGATGGTCGCGGCCGTATTGGTCCTTCTTCAGCGTGCCCTGCGAATAGACCGTGCGCCCGAACTCGCCGCCCCACACGACGAGCGTGTCCTTCAGCAGGCCGCGCTCCTTCAAGTCGGCGAGCAAGGCATAGGTGGGCTGGTCCACGTCGCCGCACTGCGCCTTGATGTCCTTGGGCAAGTTGCCGTGCTGGTCCCAACCGCGATGCAGAATCTGCACCACCCGCACGTCGCGCTCGGCGAGGCGGCGCGCGAGCAGCGCGCTGTGGGCGAAGGTGCCGGGCTTGTTCACGTCCGGGCCGTAGCGCTCAAGGATGTGCTTGGGCTCGCTCTTGAGGTTTACGAGGTCCGGCACGCTGGTCTGCATGCGGAAGGCCATTTCATACTGCGCGATGCGCGTGAGCGTCTCCGGGTCGCCGAAGCGCGCGTGGTTCATCGCGTTCAGCTTGCCCAAGCCGTCGAGCATCGCGCGGCGGTTGTCGGCTTCGACGCCGGGCGGGTTCTGGATGTAGAGCACCGGGTCCGCGCCGCTGCGGAGGGCGACGCCATTGTGCCGCGTGGGGAGGAAACCGCTCTGCCACATGCGCGTGAAGAGCGCCTGAGCCGCCGCACCGCTCGACCAGCTCGGCGTGAGCACGACGAAGCTGGGCAAATCGTTGTTCTCGCTGCCGAGGCCGTAGCTCAACCACGAGCCGAGGCTCGCACGGCCCGGCACCTCGCTGCCGGTCATCACGAACGTGCAGGCCGGGTCGTGGTTGATGGCGTCGGTGTGGATGCTGCGGATGACCGCGAGTTCATCGGCCATCTTGGCGGTGTGCGGGAGCAACTCGCTGACCCAAGTGCCGCCCTTGCCGTGCTGGGCGAACTTGAACATCGAGGGCGCGACCGGCAGCCGCGCCTGGCCGCTGGTCATCGTGGTGATGCGCTGGCCCTTGCGGACGGAGTCGGGCAAATCCTTGTCGAAGTGCGCCTCGAGCTGCGGCTTGTAATCCCACATGTCAATCTGCGACGGCCCGCCGTTCATGTGCAGGTAGATGAGGCGCTTGGCCTTGGGGGCGTGGTGCGGCAGGCCGGCGAGCGCGGGATGCACGCGTGCACCGCCGGACTTCGTCGGCGCGCCGAAGGCGTCTCGCGACATCGCGGCGAGGGCGATGGAACCGGCACTCAAGCCGGCGGCGCGGAAGAACTGGCGGCGGGTTTGGTGGAGGAGGTAGTCGTGGAGGGGATTCATGGGGAACTCGGCTTTTGAGATCTTAATTCTGTGCTACCACCTGCTGGTGGCCCAACCAGTGCTCTTGCACCCGTCTTCTTGAACCAAAATGCAAACCCGCAGGCAGCCGTGAAACCAATCAGCATCGCAGCTTGGGCTTGGGCTTCCACATCCTTGACTGCGGGTCTGGACAACTCATGAAACACGTCGAACCACGCGGCAGCCATGACGGGGAAGAGACGAAAAGTCGTGATAAATAGCGCGGTGCCATACCACGGGTAGGGAATCTTCACGGAGCGTCCAGTCTTAACCCGCCAACGGGTGAACAAGCCCCAGCCTAGCAGCACCGCAAAACCTCCTGCGAAGCACACTACCAAGTAGGGAGTCGGAGCCGCAAAACGCTCGCGAGCTGCGAGTGCCTGCCATCCGAACCAGCAAAGAATTACAAACGCGAAGCAGAGAAGCACACCCACCACGATGCGGTCAGCGAGTGTCGTCCGGGGTTGCGATGAAATGGTGGGTTCAGCGTTCACTGGTTCATCCCCCGTTCACGGAGTCCTGCGTCAAGCCCGCGGCCTTTGCGGCTACCGGGTGGCTCTTCTCCCTCACCCCGGCCCTCTCCCGCTGGGAGAGGGAGGGACGCAGGCCGCGTTCGCTGAACAGGGACGCCGCAGCCCTTAGGCCGCGGACTGACTTTCCCCCTCTCCCGGCGGGAGAGGGCCGGGGTGAGGGAGAAAGCGACGTTAAGCAGCAAGCGTCCCGCTCGCACGCCGCGCCCTTCATCCGTGTTCAATCCGTGTTTCATCCGTGGCTCAATTCTTCGTCACCACTTCATCGAGGTTCAGAATCAAGTTAGCCACCATCGCATAGGCGGCAAGTTCCCCCGCGTCGAGTGACGCATCCGGCTTCGACTCGCCGAAGGTGATGGCCTTCTTCGCGGCGTCGGCGCGGCCTTGGTATTTGGCCCATTGGGTGAAGAGCGTGTCGTTGAGGACGGCGAGTTCGGCCTTCGTCGGCGGGCGGGCGGTGGCGAGGCGGAAGCCGTAGGCGAGGCGTTCCTCGGCGTGGCTGCCGCCTTCCTTGAGCATCCGCTGCGCGAACGCGCGTGCGGCCTCGAAGTGCTGCACGTCGTTCATCAGCAGGAGCGCCTGGAGTGGCGTGTTGCTGCGCTCGCGGCGCGCGCAGGTCTGCTCGCGGCTCGGCGCGTCGAAGGTCGTCATGCCCGGCGCGGGCGCGGTGCGCTTGATGAAGGTGTAGAGGCTGCGCCGCCAGAGCGCGTCGCCGTCGTCGCGCTTGTAGGTCTTCGTGTTGCTGCCGGAGTAGGCCACCGGCTCCCAGATGTTGTCGGGCTGGTAGGTGCGCACACCCTTGCCGCCGAGCGTGCGGACGAGCAGGCCGCTCACGGCGAGCGCGTTGTCGCGGACCTGCTCGGCATCGAGGCGGAAGCGCGGGCCGCGCGCGTAAAGGCGGTTCTCCGGGTCGGCGGCCAGCTTCTGCGGCGTCGCCTTCGAGTCCTGCCGGTAGGTCGCGGAAGTCACGAGCAGCTTCATGAACTGCTTCATGTCCCAGCCCTGCTCGCGGAACGTCACGGCCAGCCAGTCGAGCAACTCCGGGTGCGACGGCGCTTCGCCCTGCGCGCCGAAGTCGGCGGCGGTCTTCACCAAGCCGGTGCCGAAAAGCTGCTGCCAGAAGCGGTTCACCGCCACGCGCGCCGTGAGCGGGTGCTGCGGGCTGACGAGCCACTTCGCGAGGTCGAGGCGGTTCGTCGAGTCGGACTTCGGCAACGGCGGCAGCACGGCGGGGACGTTGGGCCAGACCTGCGCGCCGGGCTTGTTGTATTGGCCGCGCAGCATCACGAAGCTGTCGCGCGGCTTCTCCAAATCCTTCCAGATGAAAGTCGCCGGGATGGCCTTGTCGAAGTCGTCGCGCGCCTTGGCAATCGGGTTCTTCTCCGCGTGCAGCTTCTCGAACTGCGGCCGCGTCGAGTTGCAGACCAGCTCGAAGTAATACTCGCGCAGACGCTGGTTTTCCTCGGGCTTGCGGTCCTCTGCCTTCACGGAGCGGAACAGCCGCTTCACGTCGTCGGGCACGTTGGTGAGCGCCTTGCCCTGATTCTCCTTCAGCCACACGGCGAGCGATTCGTTCGGGTCCTTCGATGGGTTTGTCTCGCCGGTGATGCCGACGTTGTCCCAATACACCGTGCCGCGGAACAACGTGAACGCGAGGCCTTTGATTTTGTCGCCCGCCTTGAAGCCGAGCTGCGACGCGGCGAATTCGAGCTTCACCCACTCGCCGGTCTTCGGCAGCTCCCCGAGGCGGCGACGCTCGTTCGTGTTGCGCTGGCCGAAATCAATCGCGTCGAGGTCGCCCCAGACGGCGCGGTGCGACCAGTTGCCGGTGTTGAACTGAAGCATCACGGCCTTCGGCGGGTCCTGCGGGTCGAGGAACACGTTGAGGAAGACCTTGCCGTTGGGCGGGATGGTGAACGGCGTCTTGAGGTCGGAGAAAAAGTCCTGGCCGACGCCCGGGTCGGTGCGCTTGAGCGCGCGTTTGCCGGCGAGGACTTTGCCGTCCTGCGCTGTGACCCACTTCGCGGTCGTCGCGGCGCCGCTGGCCTCGACCTTGGCACCGGCGGGGAAGTCGTCGTCCACCCAGACGGTGTCGAACTTCTTCACCGGCGGCGGTGGGTTGAGCGTGGCCGGGTCGGTGTATTTCACCTTGGTCAGCTCGGCTTTGATGCGTTTGTCCACGGCGGCGATTTGCGCGTTGAAGGCGTCGAGCTTCTTCTGCTGTTCCGGCGTGGTGAGTTTGAGCGTGGGTGCGGTGAGCAGGGCGTTGCCGTCCATGGCGGGGTCCGCGTTGCTGTGGAAGAAGGCATACATCGAGTAAAAGTCCTTCATCGAGACCGGGTCGTATTTGTGGTCATGGCAGACCGCGCAGCCGGCGGTGAGGCCCATCCACACGCTCGCCATGGTCTCGGTGCGCTCGACGGCGTAACGGTAAATCCATTCCTCGTTGATGCTGCCGCCCTCGCCGGTGGTGACGTTGCAGCGGTTGAAGCCGGTGGCTACAAGCTGGTCCTGCGTCGGGTTCGGCAGCAAATCACCCGCGAGCTGCTCGATGGTGAACTGGTCGAAGGGCAGGTTGCGGTTGAAGGCGCGCACCACCCAGTCGCGGTAAGGCCACATGGAACGCTCATTGTCCAAGTGCATCCCGTGCGTATCGCCGTAGCGCGCGGCGTCGAGCCAATGCCGGCCCATGTGCTCGCCGTAGTGCGGCGATGCGAGCAGGCGGTCCACGACCTTCTCGTAGGCATTCGGTGACTTGTCCGCGAGGAAGGCGTCCACCTCGGCAGGCGTGGGCGGCAGGCCGATGAGGTCGAAGGTCACGCGGCGGATGAGCACTTCGCGGGAGGCCTCGGGGTTGGGCGTGAGTTTGCGCTCGGCAAGCTTGGCGAGAATGAAGGCGTCGATGGGATTGCCGATCGCCGATGGTCGATTGCCGATTGAAGGAGGCGTCGCCTTCACCGGTGCGACGAACGACCAGTGCCCCTGATAATTCGCGCCTTCCTCAATCCACTGCTTCAGCAACGCCAGCTGGGCGGGCGAGAGCGGCTTCTTCTTCGATTCCGGCGGCGGCATCAGGTCGTCGGCGTCCTTGGTCGTCACGCGCGCCCAAAGCGAGGATTTTTTGAGGTCGCGCGGGACGAGCGCGGCGGAGCCGTCGTGCTGGGCGAAGGCACCCTCGGCGGTGTCGAGGCGGAGCTTGGCCTTGCGGGTCTTTTCGTCGGGGCCGTGGCAGGCGTAGCAGTTGTCGGACAGGATGGGCCGGATGTCGCGGTTGAAATCAATTTTGCGCGGCGCGGCGGAGGCCGGCGCGAGGGTCGCGAGCCAGACCGCCGCGGCGAGGCCGCTCCAGACGAGACGAATCGGTGTCATAGACAGAGCTTTCGACTTGGCCGGAAAAAACGCCATTCAGAAAGCGCACCGCCGCAGAACCGGACGCAGAATGTTTAAGCAGGCGCTCGGGTGCGCTCGTCCAAGGCCGGTGATTTTCATACGCCATTTGCCGCTCACGGCGCTCGGTTTGCTGGCGTGGCTGGGCACCGCCGTCGGACTGGGTGCGGCCGATTTCCGCAGCTTTACCCAAGCGCATTGCATCGAATGCCACGGCGGGGATGCGACCAAAGGCGGGCTGGACTTCACCAAACTGAAACTGGAACCCGGCACCCCGGAAAACTTCGCCCGCTGGGAGAAGATTTTTGACCGCGTCAGTCGGGGCGAGATGCCGCCGAAGAAGAGCGCGCAACCACCGGCGGACGCGCGGGGGACGTTCTTGAAGTCGCTCGGCGGCGAACTGCACGCCATTTCCGCCGCGCAACAGCGCGAGGCGGGCCGCGTGACGGTGCGGCGAATGAACCGCACGGAGTATGAGCACACGCTGCACGACCTGCTCGGCATCACCGTGCCGCTGGCGGACTTGCTGCCGGAGGACAACGCGGCGGCGGGTTTCGACAATGTCAGCAGCGCGCTGGAGACTTCTGCCACGCACCTCGTCCGCTATCAGGAGGCCGCCGACCGCGCGCTGGCTGCGGCCTTGCCCGCGTGGCCGCTCACGAACGCCGTGCGCCGCTGGACTGGCCGGCAGTTTCTGGACAGCCGCCCCAAACCCAACCGCGAGGGCACCGCGCCCTTCGTGCGATTCGAGGGCGAGACCATTGTGCTCTGCGCGCGGCTCTACAAACACGGCAGCGTCACCACGCCGCCCACGCCCGCGCCCGGACGTTACCGCGTCCGAGCGTCGGTGCGCGCGGTGAACACGGACGGGAAAACCCTCCCGCTGCTCGTCGGCAAAATCAGCTCCGACCGTTTTGCGCACGAGAAGCTCCAGCATGTGCTCGACCACTTCGACGTGCCGGCGGACAAAACGCGCGTCATCGAGGTCGAAGCTGCGCTGCCCGCCGGCGAGCAGGTGTATCTCGAAGGGATGAACCTCACGTTCTTCCAGGACTTGAAGAAGCAGCGCAACGGCGAGCCGGTCGGCGATGATTTCAAGGGCCCCGGCCTCGCGGTGGACTGGATTGAACTCGAAGGCCCGCTAGATGCCGGCCTCGGCTACGCGCGGCTCTTCGGTGACTTGCCGCAAGTCCCGTCGCGTTATCTCGCTGACACGCTCGCGGGCAAGCCGGTGCGCGACGATTGGCGGAAATGGCCCGTGCCTGGCGAGTTCGCCAAGTATCCGCTCTCACCGGTCTCGACCAACGCGGCGGCTGCTGCCGAGCGGCTGCTGCGCGCCTTCCTGCCGCGGGCCTTCCGCCGGCCCGTGAGTGCGGAGACGGCGGCGCATTTCATCCAGTTCACCCAGGCGCAGCTCGCGGCGGGCGAGACCTTCGGCGACGCGCTGCGCGCCGGCTACAAGGCCGCGCTCTGCTCGCCGCACTTCCTGCTGTATGTCGAGAAGCCCGGCCGGCTCGATGACTTTGCCGTGGCCGCGCGGCTGGCGCGGTTCATTTGGAATTCGCTGCCGGACGACGAACTCACCGCGCTGGCGGCAAAGGGCGAATTGACCCGGCCCGCCACGTTGCGCGCGCAGACTGAGCGGCTGCTGCGCGACCCGAAGGCGCGGCGTTTCGCGACCGGCTTCACCGGTCAATGGCTCGACTTGCGGAAGTTCCACGATATGAAGCCCGACGCGCTTTATGTGGAGTTCGATGACCTGCTGGCCTGGGCCATGCCACTGGAGACGGCGCGGTTCTTCGACGAGGTGCTCGCGCGCGACCTGCCGACGAGCGCGTTTGTGGATTCGGATTGGACCTTCCTGAACGAACGGCTCGCGCGGCACTACGGCTTGCCTGGCGTGGCGGGTGTGGAGCTGGCCCGCGTGAACTTGCCTGCGAAATCCCGTCGCGGCGGCATCATCACTCACGCCAGCCTGCTCAAGCTCACGACGAACGCCACCTACACTTCGCCCGTGAAGCGCGGCGCGTGGGTGCTCGAACGCATCATCGGCAAACCGCCGCCGCCGCCGCCCGCCGACGTGGCCGCCATCGAGCCGGACATTCGCGGCGCGACGACGCTCCGCGAGCAATTGGACAAGCACAAGAACGTGGCCGTCTGCGCGTCCTGCCATGTCCACATCGACCCGCCGGGCTTTGCGCTGGAGAACTACGATGTCGTCGGTGGCTGGCGCGACCGCTATCGGGTGAAGCAACCGCCGCCGAAGGGTGGCGATTACGTCGAGCTAGCGAATTACCCGGGCAAGAAAGTCTGGCTCGCCCGCCCCGTCGAAGCCGGCGGCGAGACGGCCGATGGCCAGCCCTTCGCGAACCTCGACGACTACAAGCGCCTCCTCCTGCGCGACCGCGACCAACTCACACGCAACCTTGCCGAGAAGCTCCTCACCTACGCCACGGGCGCGGGCCTGCAATTCGCCGACCGCGCCGTGGTCGAGCAAATCGTCGCCGACGTGCGCCAGCAGAACCACGGCTTCCGTTCACTCGTCCATGCCACGGTGCAGAGCCCGGTGTTTCTGAGCAAATGACAGAGGGAATGAGAGACGGAGAGACAGAGAGAATGAGCGACTCGAAGATCAGTGCGCCGCGTGCGCCACGCAAGAAAGTCATCCGGCGGCATACGGATTTGGAAGTTTATCAACTGGCGTTCGATGCCGCGATGCGGGTCTTCGACTTGAGCCGCAATTTCCACGTGGAGGAGCGCTACTCGCTCACCGACCAGATTCGCCGGTCCTCGCGGTCAGTCTGCACCAACCTTGCGGAAGCGTGGCGCAAGCGTCGTTACGAGGCGGCGTTTATCAGCAAGTTGAGCGACTCGGAAGGTGAGGCGGCTGAGACCCAGGTCTGGCTTCAGTTTGCCGCCAAGTGCGGCTACCTCGAACCCGAAACGGCCCGAGAACTCTATCGTCTCTGCGACGACATCCTCGGCAAACTCGTCCACATGAGCACCAACTCCAAACAATGGACCCTGCGATGACAAACTCTCCGCGTCCCTCTGTCTCTCCATCTCTCCTTCTTTCAGGCCGCCGCCTTGACCGTCGCACGTTCCTCCGCGCCGGCGGCGTCTCGCTCGCGCTGCCGCTGCTCGACGCGATGATTCCCGCCGCGCT